>Ga0156018_1021_pt1 | contig 67598 bp, 61 predicted proteins | sample RifCSPlowO2_02_FD_107672 | JGI IMG/M metagenome (GOLD analysis project Ga0156018, IMG submission 107672) | Acidobacteria bacterium RIFCSPLOWO2_02_FULL_65_29 | reverse complement strand
CGGGCCCGTGGCGGGTCGTCGAGATTGTTCGAGGGCAGGAACGACAGGAGATCTCGAATCAGAGCCAGGCACTCCCGATCGTCCTCGACCGCGAAATGGGCCACGCCGCTCGTCGCGTTGTGCGTCATGGCGCCGCCGAGCTCGTCCTTGCTGACCTCTTCGTGCGTGACGGTCTTGATGACGTCTGGCCCCGTCACGAACATGTAGCTCGTGTTCTTGACCATGACCGTGAAGTCGGTGATGGCGGGCGAATAGACCGCACCGCCCGCACATGGGCCCATGATGGCGGAGATTTGCGGGATGACGCCCGACGCCAGCGTGTTCCTGAGGAAAATCTCCGCGTAGCCGGCGAGCGAGCTGACGCCCTCCTGAATCCGCGCGCCGCCCGAGTCGTTCAGTCCGACCAGGGGCGCGCCGAGCTTCATGGCCAGGTCCATGATCTTCACGATTTTCGCGGCGTTGGTTTCCGAGAGGGAGCCGCCGAAGACGGTGAAGTCCTGCGCAAAGGCGAAGACCTGCCGGCCCTCGACCAGGCCGTGGCCCGAGACCACGCCGTCGCCGGGAACGATCTGGTCCGCCATGCCGAAGTCGAGGCACCGATGCGTGACCAGCTTGTCGAGCTCTTCGAACGTGCCCGGGTCGAAGAAGAGATCGAGCCGCTCGCGCGCCGTCAGCTTTCCCGCCCGGTGCTGGCGTTCGAGCCGGTCCGCGCCGCCGCCGAGCTCCGCCCGGCGCTCCAGGTCGGCGAGGGAGTCTTTCGGGTTCATGGTAGGGTGACGACACATCCCAGATCGCGCGCTTGCACGTGCTGCGAGAGCATGACCAGCAGACGCACCGTTACGGCGCCGTGGACTCCACCGACCGGGCTCATTCGAATGAGCCGGCCTTCCACGAGCTCGTACCGGCAATCGTCGTCCGGCATCCTCTCGAGCTCTTCGGCGGTGACAAGTCGTGTCGGATGCAGCATCGAGTGTGTCTTCCGCATCGCATTCTAGCATCGTCGTTGCGAGAGTCATGCCGCGTCGAATGCCTCGTCAATCAGCACGAGCGACCGGGAGTGTTGCAGAATGTGCAACTTCTTGAGTGTTCCTCACGTGCAGAATTTCGAAGCAGGTCGCTCTCGGCGCTCAGTCCCTCGTGGTGGTGAGAGCTGAACGCCGAAAGCTGAAAGGCGCTTCGATCGGCCGATTACTTCTGCGCGCTCGACGCCGGCAGGAAGTTCTCCAGTCTAGTAGACCTTCTTTCGATCCGGGGAAGTGCCAGCGAATACCACGGTCTCGCGCTCTCCCTGCCTCACGAGAATCGAAGACCGCCCGGTCTGCGCGTCCACCCTGAAGATCCCATATCGGCCCTTTTGGTCCCGCCCCTTGACGATCAACGAAAGACCGTCGGGCGCCCAATCCAGTGAGTTGAGAAGACCGAATTCTGGCGCTGGCGATATTTCCCTGACCTCGCCTGTCTCGAGGGACCGAATCGCGATGACGAAGTCACCCGTGTCCACCGAATCCCGCGCTGAAGCGTAAGCCAGGTAATTGCCATCACGGGACCCTGCGCGTGACTGGCCGACACGCCACCATTATATGTACGGCGGGTCTGAACCGCGTGGGGGTGTGTCAGGGTTGTGTCGGCAGTCCAGGGCGACTGTGGGTGGGTCAATCCCTGGGAAAATCTCGACTGATACGCGCAGCGATGGCATCCCGACGGTCTTTCTCGAGTGACGTCATGTCGAGACGCTGAAGCAGCGTGAGATGCTTCGCGAGCCCGTGCCGAGCGGCGGCGGCAGCGAACCGATGGTCCTTCTCTCGGCCCGCGACGTACTTCGAGATCAGGAGGTCGTGAATCTCGAGACAGAGGCCCGTGGCGCCCCGCGTGTTGTCGTTGCGCACGGGAATGACGCGCGTGTGCCAGCCCTCTGGAAGGACCGCCGTCGTCTCCTCGACACCCTGCGCGTAGTACCCGAATGTCGTGTGAAACGGCGAAAGCTCCCCGATCGATCCGTCGATGACGTCCCAGCGTTCAGGGTGGTTCCTGGGAAACACGTCGGCTTCCATCGACACGCAGAGCTCCGCGGGGGCATCCGGAAACTGACCGAGGACGGCCTGACTGCCGATGATCACAATCTCATCGTCGTCGCTGATGTCGGCCGCGGCACGGATGATGTGTTCGAGCTCGGAGCGACGCACGTCAGCGCCCTGCTCGTTGCTGGACATCCCGCCAGATGGCCCAGCGCCGACGAGGGCTGATGACGCCGACGAATGGCGAATTCTGGCGAAGGGCGCGGGCCTCCTCACCGTCGTCGGTGAGCAGGGCCGCGATTTCCGCGGGGCTTCGCGAGAGCCATCTGTCCCACTGCGTCGCGTACTCCGGCGCGATGTGTCCCTCGCTGGACCAGCGCTGCAGCGTGTCCCGTGCGTGGTCCAGGACGGACTGGTCGCGCAGCAGGCGTTCTGCGATCTCCGCATGGATGGCGAGACTGCGGGCTTCCGCCAACCGGTGTAGATCCATGTCTCGCTAGCCTACCATGCGGACGGAATCCTCCCACTGATGGCAGCCCTGAGATCAAGGAGCTAGGCTCAGGATATTCTCAATCGCCTGTACCTCGTACGTGAACGGACGGCGCACGCCCAGGGCGACACGCGAGCCATCAGGACTGAGATCGATGCTGGTCACAGGCGCCAGCCCCGTCGATGGAGCCTGTGGAGCCCGTGTCAGGGCCGTGTGAAGTTGTCAGGCGAAGATCTTGTCCAGCGGGAGAGTCCAGCCTGTCGAGGAGATTCCAGATGGCGTGCCGGAGCGCTGCACGGTCGCCCGCTTTGCGGCTCACCGCCAGAGAGTACACGCGGCTCGAATCGGGCCTTCGGATGCCTGGGGACAGAACCCCGTTGACAACCCTCTTGGCAGAGCGATAATCGGGCTGGGTTCTCTCGTTCGGGGACAGGCCTCGCGTCCGCTGCGACGGCACGTCCCTCGCCCGTCTTTCGATCGCCGGCGTGTTGACGTTTCATCGGTGGCAATGACCCGGAGGGACTCATCATGGACAACAAGAAGACCGGGATGTCGCGGCGCCGCTTCCTCACGAAGGCTGCGGCCGGCGCGGGGGCGGCCGCCACGGTGGCCGCGACCGGGTCGTCGGCTGTGGCCGGCCAGGCTGATGCGGCTGCCGAGAAGACGGGTGTCAGGCTGCCGCCCGAATTCGAGCCGTCGCGGGCGGCACCGGTGCTGAAGCGCGACTGGCCCCTGACCGCCGCGAACGTATTTGCCATGTGCTGCAAGGCCGAAGGGCTGGCGGCCTTCATCCACTGCCCCGGCAACTACGACATTCAGAACGCGCTGGCCGAGGCCGGGATCCCGTCGTATTCGGGCCGGCACGACGGGGCCATGGGCCATGCGTGCGACGCGTTCTACCGCGTGAGCGGCGAGATTGCGGCCATCAACGCCCAGTACGGCGGCTGCATCGCGCTGGGCACGTCGCCGTTCCTGATCGCGGAGGGGGCGAGCTCTCCGATTCTGATCTTGAGCGGCGGAGGCAGCATCTCCGGCGAGGACACGGGCCGGGCCAAAGGCATGGTGGCCGGCTCCTGGCGCGACCAGTGGATCACGACTGGCGTCACCAAGTGGGGCAAGACCATCGTCACGCCGGCGCGGATCTGGGAGCACACCGCGGAAGCGTTCCGCCAGATGAAGAGCGGGATTCCGAAGCCGGTGCACCTGGTGTTTCCGACCGAGGTGCCAAACGCCCGGTTCACGTCGGCCAAGGACGTGCGCTACTACGTCGACAAGACGCGGTACCGCACCGAAGCCAAGGCGTACCCCGAGCCGAAGGCCATCACGGCGGCCGTGGCGCTGCTCAAGAGCTCCGAGCGGCCGATGATCGTGTCGGCCCAGGGCGTCTTCGCCAAGCGCGCATGGGATGTGCTGAAGGCGTTCGCCGAGAAGACGCAGATTCCGGTCACCGAAGCGGCGCCGCAGAAAGGCTGCTTCGCCGACGACCACCCGCTGAGCGCCAGCGCGTCGCCCAACTGCTATGCCAGCGTTGACGTTGTGCTGGTGGTCGGGCACTACCACATGCCGCCCCCCGGCCAGTGGGCGTTCCCGCCGAGCGCGAAGTACATCCGCATCCATCCGGTGCCCGAGGAGATCGGTCGCGACACGCCCATCGATGTCGGGATTGTGAGCGACGAGCGGGCCGCGCTCGAGGCGCTCTACAACGAGGCGCCGGCGATGAAGCACGACAGCTGGATTGCCGAGGTGCGGGCGGCCGAAAAGCAGTACAACGAGGAGCGCGACGCCATCTATGCCAAGTGCGCCCCCTACTGCCGGCCTGGCGAAGTGCACCCGGCGGCGATCGCCAAGGCCGTCGGCGACTTCCTCTACAAGGGGAAGATCCCCAAGGATCAGATGACGATCGTGTCGGGCGGGTTCGGCATTGCCCGCTACACGAGGCAGTACCTCCGCGCCTACCGTCCCGGCCAGATCCTCAATGGGCCGTACTGGGAGATCGTCGTCGGGCCCGACGTGGCGTATACCGTTGGCGTTGGCGCCGCCATGGAGCTCGGCGCCGGCGCGCAGGCCGCGTACAAAGGCAGCCCGATTCTGACGATTACCGGCGACGCCGGCTTCGGCATCACCGGCATGGAGATCGAGACGCTGGCCAAGTACCGGATGCCGGCGATTGTGGTGGTGTACAACAACAACGCGTGGGGAACGTGGGCCAATCAGCATCCCGCGCCCGGGGAGCGGAATCGCCGCGAGCAGCTGCACCTCTTCCAGGAGAATCTGCGGTACGACAAGATGGCCGAAGCGCTGGGCGCTCACGGCGAGTACGTGACGAACGCGGAAGACGTGCTCCCCGCGCTGCAGCGATGCTACGACGTGGCGATCAACAAGCGCCTGCCATCGGTCGTCAACATCCAGGGCAAGAAGGAATTCTGGGACCCGAGGGTCTATCCGCCCGGACAGCTGGGGAAGGTCGAGCCCGGCGTGGGCGCCTACTACTACTGAAGGCGATTCGAGCTCGAGAGGGCGTGATGGGAAAGGCGGCCGACACGGTCCGCGCGGGCCTCAAAGTGTACGCGGATCGAGGCGTCTTCAGAAACTTCACCGAAGCGAAGGGCAGGAACGGGACGATCGCGTTCGGATTCCGGCTCTTCGGTGACCATCCCGTCCGCATAGAGTTCGCAGAGCGTCGCCAGACGCTGACGGTTCGGAACATGTTGACGCAGGTATCCGCCGATATGTACGCCGACCTGCAGGCATTCCTCGCCCAGCTGTCGGATTCGACCCGCCCGATGCATCGCCGCATCGACCGGCGCGCGGCGGACGTGCGCTTCGAGCGGAAGCGGGGGAACGTGTCGCTCGTGTTCCGAGTGAGAGGGAATCGGTACGCCTACGGCGTCGAAACGGTCGTCAGCCTCGCGAGCTGGATCCGCACGCACCTGCAGCAGTGGCATGCCGAGTACATGTGGCGCGTCATGGGCGAGCCGGAAGGATGAAGGCTGAGAGCTGACCGCTACGCTTTCACTGCCTGCGCCTTCTCCCAATCCTTCAGAAATTTCTCGAGCCCGATGTTCGTCAGCGGATGGTTGAACAGCTGATCGATCACGGATGGCGGACACGTGCACACGTCGGCGCCCATCCGCGCGGCCTCGACGATGTGAATCGGATGGCGGCAGCTGGCGACGAGGACCTCGGTCTTGAACTCGTAGTTGTCGTAGATGTCCACGATCTCGCGAATCAGCTCCATCCCGTTGGTCGCCACGTCGTCCAGGCGCCCGACGAAGGGACTGACGAAGGTCGCGCCAGCCTTGGCGGCGAGGAGCGCCTGCGCCGCCGAAAACACCAGCGTGACATTGACCTTGTGGCCCTCACCGGCGAGCGCCTTGCACGCGCGGATACCGTCGCGCGTGAGCGGCACCTTGATGACCATGTGCGGGTCGATCGTCGCGATGTCGTGCCCTTCGCGAATCATGCCCGCGAAGTCGGTGGCGACCACCTCCCCGCTGACCGGGCCTTTGACGATGTCGCAGATCTTTTTGAGGTTCTGGCGATAGTCACCAGGCTCTTTCGCGAGCAGCGACGGGTTCGTCGTCACGCCGTCGATGATGCCGATGGCGGCCAGGGTTTCGATGTCCTTGATGTTGCCAGTGTCGATGAACAGCTTCATGTGCACTCCCGACATTTCAGAGCTCAGACTTCAGACTTCACCTCACTGCCGCTGTCATTCGTCTGCCACGGGGTTGCTGAGCTCCCCGACGCCCTCGACCTTCACGGTGACCACATCTCCCGGCTCGAGCGGGCCGATGCCGGGCGGCGTGCCGGTGGAGATGACGTCGCCGGGCTCGAGCGTCATGACGAAGGTGATGTACTCGACCAGGTGGTCGATCGGGAAAATCAACTTGCTCGTGGACGAGGCCTGCCGCCGCTGGCCGTTGACCCACGCTTCGACGGCGCGCGGGGCGAGGTCGAAGCCGGTGACGATCGACGGCCCAAGCGGCGCGAACGTGTCGAAGCTCTTGCAGCGCGTGTACTGCGGCTCCTTGTTCTGCATGTCGCGCGCGGTCACGTCGTTCAGGCACGTGGCGCCGAAAATGTGGTCGAGCGCGCGCGCAGCCGGCACGCGGTGCGCCCGCCGGCCGATGACGATCGCGAGCTCGGCTTCGTAATCGACGCGGCCGACACCCGGAGGCAGCCGGATCGTGTCGCCGGGACCGATGACCGCGGTCGTGGGCTTGAAAAACAACAGCGGCTCGGGCGGCAGCTTCTTGCCCACTTCGGTCGCATGGTCCTTGTAGTTCAATCCAACGCAGACGATCTTTCGAGGGACGACCGGCGCGAGCACGCGCGAGGCGGCAAGCCCGCCGCCGACCGGATCACCGAGGCGGTAGCCGCCGAAGACGTCGCCGTGTTCGAGGATGGCCCGGCGCAGCTGGCCGTCGCGTTCGACGGCGTGAAATGTCTCGCCGGCCTGCGCGAGACGATACAGACGATCCATGGGGACATTCTAGCTGAACAACCGAAGTCGACAGTCAACAGTTCACAGTTGACAGTTCCGAGCGGAAGGCTCGAAGCCGATCAGCGCGCCGTCTCCTCGATCCGCTCCGACTCCGCGCTGATGTTGCCCACGCGATCGACCGCCTGCACGGCGTAGATGAACCCCACACCCGACGGCACCTTATCGGCGAAGGTCGTGGTCTGAAGGGGCGACGGCGTCACGCGCTCGAGCACGCCGGATCTCGCGGCGCCCCGCAGCACGAGATACCCCGCCAGATCTTTTTCGCCGTTCGGTTCCCAAATGAGATTGACCAATCCTTCCGACGGGATGTGCAGCAGGCCGGTCGGCGCTTTCGGGGGAAACGTATCGACCAGCGTCCGGCAGGCCGGCGGGGACAGATCGCTCTCGACGGTCAGCCCGCCGACCGTCCGCGCCACGCGCACCGCGTAGCAACGTTCAGCGCCCCACTCGATGCGCGAGTCGTTGAACTGCGCCTCGTCCACTGGCGCGTCGGTGAGACGCGTCTCCGAGCGCTCCAGGCCGGGGCCCGCGCCTGCGCTCAGCTGGTACACGTTGTACGCCAGCGACGGCTGCGACAGGCCAATGGCCCGCGCCGGCAGGACATCGGTCGACGCCTCGAGTCCTGGTCCGAGGGCCGCGTCGGCCGCCGGCGTCCACGTGACGCGAATGGACGACTCGGTGTACGACAGGGCCGGCGCCGCCACGGGGGCCGGCGGGGGCACGAGCGGCACTTCGGCGCGCGCCGAGAACGGCCCGCGCCGCCCTCGCGTCGTGATCCCGACGCCTACATAGAACCGCGTCGGCGGCAGCGGCGGGGGCCCGGCAAGAGCGACGACACCGGTTTCGAGCGCGGATCGCCCACGGCCCAGCGGCAACTCGACCGCGATCATCGCGGAGGCCCCAATCGCCTCTCGCAGTGTCGCCACCGCACCCTGGTCGAGTCCCGGACCTTCCGGCGGGGGCACGTCACCAATCGGCTCGCCGGGATCGACGGTGGCGTTGGGATCGCGGGGCGCCTTCACGTCGACGCTGCCGACCCTGGCGCCGAGGCGCGCGATCTGATCGTCGGTGAGGTTGGCCGGCCCGGTGTAGGCGTAGACCTCGACGCGCTGAAGATTGGCCGGCCGCGACCCGTCGGTGTTGGCCGACGGCACGAGGAAACGGACGTCGACCGAATCGCCGCGCCGCACCGCCGCAAGCTCGGTGGGCGGCGCGGGCTGCCGCACGAGCGGCGGTAGCGGCGGCCCGGACTTGCCGCAGGCGCCTGCGGCGGTGGCGATGAGCACGATGGTCAGGGATCCGGCGGACCTCATCGCGTTGCGCAATTGAGAATTAAGAATTGAGAATCAAGAATTCGTCGCGCGCGCATTCTTGATTCCGCATGTTCCGCATTCTTGATTCTTAAGTCTCAATTCCTAATTTCCGCAATCGGTCCTAAAGGATGTACCGCGACAGGTCTTCGTTCTTCACGATGTCGGCCAGCATCCGCGTGACGTAGGCATCGTCGATCACGACGCGCTTCTCGACCAGGTCCGGCCCCTCGAAGGAAATCTCGTCGAGCAGCTTCTCCATCACGGTGTGCAGGCGGCGCGCGCCGATGTTCTCCGTGCGGTCGTTCACGAGTGTCGCGTAATCGGCGATGCGATAGATCGCCTCGTCGGTGAACGACAGCGCGATGCCTTCGGTGTCCATCAGCGCCGTGTACTGCTTGACGAGCGCGCTTCGGGGTTCGGTCAGAATCCGCACGAACTCGTCTCTGCCGAGCGCCTCGAGCTCGACGCGAATGGGAAATCGGCCCTGCAGCTCGGGAATCAGATCCGAAGGCTTCGCGACGTGGAAGGCCCCGGCCGCGATGAACAGGACGTGGTCGGTCCGCACCATGCCGTACTTCGTGTTCACCGTCGTGCCTTCGACAATCGGCAGGATGTCGCGCTGCACGCCCTCGCGGCTCACGTCGGGGCCGTGGCCGCCCTCGCGGCCGGCAATCTTGTCGATCTCGTCGATGAAGATGATGCCGGCCTGCTCGACGCGCTCGACCGCGGTGCGCGCGACGCTGTCCATGTCGATCAGCTTCTGCTCTTCTTCCTGCGCGAGATACTCGAGCGCTTCGGGCACTTTGAAGCGGCGGCGCTTCGTTCTTCCCTGAAAGAGCCCCGGCAGCATGTCCTTCAGGTTGATGTCGACTTCCTCGACCGACGAACCGGCAATGATTTCGAAGGACGGAAACGATTTCTCTCGGACGTCAATCTCCACCACGCGCCCGTCCAGGCGCCCGGCGCGCAGCTGCTCGCGAAAGCGCTCGCGCGTCTGCGTCTGCTGGTCGCGCGCGGCTCCCGGGTCCTCGTCCGGGGCGACGGGCCGCGTCGGCGGCAGCAGCAGATCGAGAAGCCGCTCCTCGGCGTTCTGCGCGGCCTTGCCGCGCACTTCGTCGAGGCGCTCTTCCCGCACCATGTCGATGCCGAGCTCGACCAAATCGCGGACCATCGATTCGACGTCGCGGCCGACGTACCCGACTTCGGTGAACTTCGAGGCCTCGACTTTCACGAACGGCGACTGCGCGAGCCGCGCCAGCCGTCGGGCGATCTCGGTCTTGCCGACCCCCGTCGGACCGATCATCAGGATGTTCTTCGGCGCGATCTCCTCGGCCAGCTCCGGCGCAAGCTTCTGCCGTCGCGTCCGGTTTCGGAGCGCAATCGCCACCGCGCGCTTGGCCGCCGCCTGACCGACCACGTACTTGTCCAGCTCCGCCACAATCTGCCGCGGCGTGAGCGATTCGGTCGACGTCTGGGTCGATTCCGGAAGATAGATGGCCACTACAGCTCTTCTACGATGATCGTCGTGTTCGTATAGATGCAGATTTCGCCGGCAATGGCCATGGCCTTTTCGGCGATGGCACGCGCGTCGAGGTCGGTGCTCTGCACGAGCGCCTTCGCGGCCGCCAGCGCATACGGCCCGCCCGATCCAATCGCCACCACGCCGTCGTCGGGTTCGATCAGATCGCCGGTGCCCGACAGCAGGAACATGGACGTCTTGTCGAGCACGACGAGCATCGCCTCGAGCCGGCGCAGAATGCGATCGCTTCGCCAGTCTTTCGCGAGCTCCACGGCCGACCGTTCGAGGTTGCCGCGATATTGCTCGAGCTTGGATTCAAAGCGGCTGAACAGGGCGAACGAATCGGCCGCAGATCCGGCAAAGCCGGCGAGGATGCGATCGTTGTACAGACGACGGATCTTTCGCGCGTGCTGTTTCACGATGGTCTGGCCGAGCGTCACCTGGCCGTCTCCCGCGAGTACCGCGTGGTCGCGATGCCGGACGGCAAGAATCGTCGTGCTGCGAATCATGAATTTTCTGACTGTATCGGCCGGCAGCCCGCCGCGCAAGCCCAGCGGGGACCGGAGTGGGGTCGGAGTGGGGTCTGACCCCACTCCGACCCCGAAACGGGACGCGGCTCACTGGCTCTGCTCTCCCATGATGACAGCAGCCGGCGACTCCCGCTCAGAATACTGGCATTTTGGGCCCGTTTCGCGTCGCCCGGACTGGCAAGAGGGTTGCTGCCGTGGACTGGTGACCGACGTGGGGGACCACATGACTATCCTGAAGACGACCACGACCAACGTGCTGGCAGCCGTGCTGTCTCTCTCTGTGGCGACCGTGCCAGCGTCGGCGCAGCGGGCCGTGCAACGCGATGGCTCGAGCCAGCCGTCGAGTGGCGGCCGCGAGACGAGCGGCGGCGGCCGCACCTCGTCGGGCGGCGGTCAGTCGTCGGGCGCGGGCCCGTCAAAGGGCGGCGGCCAGTCGTCGGGGGGCGGGGCCGTGCAGCGTGCACCCGCGCGGGACGGCGGCGGTTCCGGCCGAGGCCCCGCAGTCGTCACGCGCGATCGCGGCACGCCAAGTGGCGGCTCGAGCGGCGGCGATTCAGGCGGCGACCGAACGGGAACCCGCTCGGGCGGACGCGATTCGAGTCGGCAGACGCCGCCCTATAGCCGGCCGCGGGGCAACAATCGGGCGACAGGCGAAGCGGTCGCGCGCCGGGGTGCGCCTCCATCAACCGGCGGCCGCGACACAATCCTCGTCCCGGGAGGCTACTACGGCGGGTACTATCCCTGGGGTTGGGGCGGCGTGGGCGTCGGCGGGTATTACGGCGGCTATGACGACCCGTGGTACTACGGCGGCTCTCCCGTCTACTCGGGCAGCTACGGCTACGACGGCCAGCTGCGCTTGAAGATCGCGCCGCGCGACGCGCAGGTCTTCGTCGACGGATATTTTGCGGGCATCGTCGACGAATTCGACGGCTTCTGGCAACGGCTGCACATCGAGCCGGGGCCGCACCGCATCGAGGTGAGGGCCGACGGCTACGAGCCGCTCGGCTTCGAAATCAGAATTCTGCCCGGTCGGACGATCACCTACGCGGGCGAGCTTAGACCGTTGACGCCCTAAGAGAAAGTTAAAAGTCAAAAGTAAAAAGTTAGAAGGACACTACGCAAGCCGCCCGTCGTAGTCCTTTTGACTTTTCACTTTTGACTTTCAACTTCTCGCTTTGTAGGTTTGTAAAACTGATAGATGAGGGCGCCTGCCACAATCGTGAGCAGGCTCCACAGCGCGGCCCGATTCCACGAGAAGTACACCACCCACGCGTTCATCGACACATACGCCAGCGGAATGATCGGGTAGCCGATGCTCACCCATCGCGAGCGTTTCCAGTCGGGACGCCTGCGGAACTTGAACAGCGCGAGCACCGACAACGCGGAAAACAGGAAGAGCGTGAAACCGATGTAGCTCGCCAGGCTCTGAAACGTCCCGGTGAGAATCAGGATGGTGCAGCACACGCCCTGCGCCACGACCGCGACCCACGGGCTGTTCCAGCGAGGGTGCACCCGCGCGGCCGCCGGAAAGAACGCGCCGTTGCGCGCCATCGCGTAGTACACGCGGGGGCCAATCATGCACATCGCGTTGACGGTGGCGAGCAGCCCCACCGCCATCGCGCCGCTGAAGAGCCCGCCCACCCGATCGCCAAAGAGTGAGGTCGCGGCCTTCGCGCCAACCGCCACGACGCCTTTCATGTCCCCGAGCGGGGCCGCGTAGATGTAGAGGACATTCAGCGCCACGTACAGCGCCGCCACCAGCAGCGTGCCCATGACGAGCGCCTTCGGCAGCGTCTGCTCGGGATCGCGAATCTCTTCCGCCACGTACACGGCGGCGTTCCATCCGCTGTAGCCGTAGAACACGAAAATCAGACTCGTCGCAAACTGCGTCGCCAGGGGCGTCGAGGATGTGCGCTCGGTCGCCTGGGAAAAGTGCGCCCAATCGCCGCTCCCCATCGCAAACCCCAGCAGGAGCAGCAGTCCGATCACGACGAGCTTGGTGACCGTCAACGCATTCTGCAGTCTCGCGACTTGCGAGACACCAAACAGGTTGACGGCCGTGAACGCCAGGACGATGGCGGACGCCAAGAAGGTCGCGCCGCTCAACCTGATCTCGGCGAAGCCCAGCGGCAGAACCGTGCCGGCCGTACTGTCGGCCGACAACGAAGGGAAAAAATAGGCGAGGTATGCCGAGATCGCGAGGGCCGCGGCCGCGATTGGCGCCGAGAATCCGGCGAAGAAACTCACCCACCCGTCGATGAAGCCCCAGGCCGGCCCCCAGGCCTCGGACAGGTACACGTATTCGCCGCCCGATCGGGGGAAATTGACGCCGAGCTCGGAATAGCAGAGGGCTCCAGCGAGCGCGAGCGCCGCACCCACGAACCAGATGCCAATCACGAGCGACGGCTGCCCCAGATCTCCAGCAAGAAAACCGGAGGTCGTGAAAATGCCGACGCCGATCATGTTCGACACGACGAGCGCGGTCGCACTGAGAGTACCGAGTTGTCGGACCAGGCCAGGCTGAGACATGGGAGGGATGGCGCTTCAGCGCGCGGGCACTCGGGACACTACGGCGCTCATTGTGCCGTGAGCTGACGGTCGATCGGATACTCCGCGATCCGCTTCCATTGCTGCGATCCGTACTTCGCGAAGATCTCGACCTTGGCGTCGACGAACTGCGAGTTCGCCAGCATCACGGCGCGGGGCTCGATGCCTTTGTAGCCGAAGTTGGATTTGACGGCGATGGTCTGCGACGTGTCTCCGGGCGCCAAACCCTCGGATTGCGTCACGGCCCGAAAATGCGCGCCGAGCTCCCGCTCCTCGTTGAATCGGCGGAACACGGCATTCACCTGAAGCACTCTCAGCGGCTGGTCGGAGAGGTTCTGCAGCTTGAACTCGGCGATCGGCACCAGCTTGTTCTGTCCCTCGACGATACCCTCGTCGCGCCAGCCGGTCTTGATGTCGACCACCTTGAGACCCGTGGCGAGATCCACGGTGGGGCCTCCGCAGGCCGCGGCCGCCAGGGCCAGAGCGATGAGCCATGGAGCACACCCTCGCATTGGCGCATTCTAGTTCAGTTTGACTTCCACGCGGTCAATAGCCTGTTCCCGCGTGATCTTCCCGCCAAGGAACTCGGTCAGGTCCGCTCCCCGCACGCGGATGTGGGTCGTTCCCGCATCGGTGTCGACCGGCGACAGCCTCGGGCGGTCTTCACTGCGTTTCGCGGCGATGTGCAGCCATTCGGTCGGCGCGATCTCGAGACCCCGGCTGTGCTCGAGCATCGCGTCGATGAGGGCATCGGTCACTTCCTTCCGCAGGGCATCCCGCACTTGCGTGAGGTACGCATCCACGCGGGCGCCAGCCATCGGCGATGCGGGCGCCGGGCGTGGGTCGGGCGTCACGACGGCCGCCGATCCCGAGACGGTCCTCGCGCCCGCGGCCGCCTGCGCGTTCGCCGACGACCCAGACAATGTCTCCGGGGTCCCCGGGGTTGCCAGGGGCGCCAGCGGCGCCAGTTGCAATTCAATGCGTCTGAGGGCCTGCTCGAGGTTCACGTCGCCGCTTTTCTGCGCGGCCGATCGGATCTCCTGGAGCGCGCTGTCGAGACCGAGGCCGCTTTGATCGAGCATGAGGAAGCTCAACGGCAACGTGGTGTCGAGCGTGGGCACCTCCACATCGAAGAACACGCCGTACCCTTCCTGCCGGAACCCGCGCACACGCGCGGGCGTTGCGAGCAGCATGTCGGCCGGCGGCAGCACCGCCTGCATGCTCTCGCGGGTCTTCTCGGCGCCGTGCTCGACGGCCTGCGCGAGCACGCTCTCCATGACGCCGATTTGATAGCGTTGATCGCGCACGGCCATGCGGTCCTGCGCCCCAAGCGGCGCCGTCATCGCCAGTGCCATACTCGCGACCATCGTTGTCGAAATCCTTCTGCTCATCTCGATCACCTATTCAGTCCTTTGCCCTCTGCCCTCTGCCCTCTGCCCTCTGCCCTTCTATCGCACTTGCGCGACGCGGACCGCGAGGTCGTTCGTCATCCGATACAGCCGCATCATGTCGACGCCCGTGTTGCTTTGGATGCGCTCGATGGTCCGAAGGTCGGCCACGCGCTGAGCGCGGACGTCGGTGGCAATCTCCGCCATGCGAAGCGCGAGCTCGCGCTCTTGCCGCGTCTCGCTCTCGTCGACGAGCGCGCGGACGCGCTTGAGAAGGTCGGCGGCCTCGCCATCGCGCGCCGAGGCGACGCGGGTCGCGGGCGGCGCGACCGACGTGCGCATGTCGCTGCGCAGCCGCGCTTCGAGCGCGGCCAGATCGGCGCCCCACGGCACCGGCTGATCCTGCGCGACGTCTCGTCCTGCCGCGGCGTTACCCGCGGAGGCCGGCGCCATCCATCCCGTGCGCACGGAAAACCCGGTGGTGTCGTACGTGACGTGGAGATTCGCCGCGCCCGCCGCTACGCCGAAGACGAGCGCCGCCGCCGCGGCCCGCGCCCACACGGGGACTTCCGTCATGGGCGTCAACCATCGCGACGGCCCCACAACGACCCGTCCGGTGTCGGGCGCCGATGCTGCGCGGCGGTCGACGCCGCGCGCGGGCTCGGGGGGCGACCATCGCGAGAGCCGATCGCGCACGGCGCCCAGTTCGCCGAGCTCGCGCCGGCACGCCGGGCACGCCGCCAGGTGCCGTTCATACGTGTCGCGATCGGCCGCCTCGATATCGTCGTACAGATACGCGATCAACATCTCGTCGCGGTCGCCGTGATAGGTGCAGGTGGTGTTCATAATCGTCTACCGAGAGGTGGTCACTGGGTCCTTGGCGAGCTCGCGGCGCAGGACCGTGAGCCCCTGATACAGCCGCGTCTTCACCGTGCTGAGCGGACAGCCGACCAGGTCGGCAATCTCCTGGAACGTCAGCCCCTGGTATTCCTTCAGAATAATCGCGGTGCGCTGCTCCTCCGGCAGGCGCGCCATCGCGCGTTCGACGACCTTCGAGAGATCGTTGCGCGCCACCAAATCCTCGATCGATTCGGACGGCTCTCGGGCGGCCGCCAGCTCGACCAGGTCGACGTCTTCGGGCGCCTGCACGATCGGGGCGCGCCGCTGGCGGCGCATCCAGTCGCGACACAGATTGAGTGCGATGCGATAGAGCCACGACGAGAACTTCGCCTGGCCGCGAAACGCGGGCAGCCCGCGGAACGCGCGCAGGAATGTTTCCTGACACACGTCTCGCGCGTCCTCTTCGCGACCGATGGTGCGGTACGCAAGGGAGTAGATGGGCCGTTCCCATCGCAAGACCAGCTCGTTGAAGCTCTCGGAGTCGCCGCGAATCGACCGCGCGACGAGCTCCTCATCGGTCCACGTCATGCGGAGCGCGGAAGGTTCCCTTTCTCGAATGGTTAGACGGCGCCGGCCCCGGATCGGCCGTGCCCTGGGCTGGACCCTTCGAAAAGGCCGCCGAGCGTTCTGACACGCGGCTCCTCTATACTTTACTTTATCGAATCATCCGACGGACGTGCCTGCTGTCGCCCAGTTGGCGGTCTTGATCGTTCGCGTTACAATCCGGTCGCTCCAGGCCCGCGACCCGGGTCGTCCCAAAACACCAATCCGATGCCTCGAGACACGCGTACTCGGCGCCTGACCCGCCCGGCAGTTGGCGGTTCTGTGTCCGCTCGTCAGGGCGGCGGGGCGCCGGCGGCGGCGCCACCCCTGGTGTCGCTGCTCGCCCGCACATCGCGACTCATCGACCTCCTGCCGCAGCTCCACCAGCACGCGCTCGAGGTCACGGGCGGCGATTGTTCACTCCTCTTTGAATTCAACCCCGGCAACGGCGCGATGCAGGCCACTTCGGGCTTCGGCCTCGACGAGCTCCAGACGGACTCCTGGGCGCCGGTCGACGCCGAGCACGAGGCGGTCGAGGACGCGTTCGCCCGCAATCGGCCGACGCCCGTGCCCGACCTGCGCCGCCAGATGCCCGAACTGTGGAACCGGCTCGGCACCCGCGCGGCGCTGGTCCTTCCACTGGCTGGCGAGGGCCATCGTTTCGGCCTGTTGGCCATCGGGTTCAAGACCGCGCCCGCGCCGCCGTCGGCACCCGAGGGGACGGTCGAACTGGCCGACGCCGTGCTCGCCGCGCTCGAGCTGTTCCGGCTGCGGCAGAAAGACGACCTGCAGCGCGACCTGCGCGAGCTGCTCGACGAATTCTCGGCCAGCCTCTCGGCCTCGTTGAATCTCTCAGCGGGGCTGGACATCTTCTGCCACGGAGCCAACCGCCTCTTTGGCGCCGATCGGACGTCGGTGTGGGTCCACGATCGGCGCGCGCGCGATCTCGTGCTGCGCGCGTCGTCGGATCCCGAGCATCTGGCGCGCGGGGTCCGCGTGAGCGCGACCGATCCGCTGGCCACCGCCGCCGCGGCCCTGCGCCGCACGCGCGCCGAGATTCTTCCCGCGCTCGACGAGGAGCCGACGCACACCGTCACGGTACCGCTGCGTGGCTGCCGCCGGGCGCTCGGCGCGGTCGTCTTCGACGGCGTGCGGGTCGAGGCCGGCGGCGAGATCGACCTGCTGGACCGCGTCGACGAGCTCGGGCGCCAGCTCGCGAGCTCCATCGAGTCGATGCAGCTGCTCGACGAGGTGATCCAATCGCGGCGCGAGCTCGAAGACACGTTCGATTCGATCGCCCACCTCGTGGTCGTGTCGGATCGGCGCGGGCGCATCGTCCACGCAAACGAAGCCTTCGCGACCCGCCTGAAGCTCACGCGCGATCAGCTGCTCGACAAGCCGCTGGCCGAATGCATCGGCCCCGAGTTGTCGGCGTGGCTGTCCGCGCACGACGAGTCGCCGGTCAGGCCCGACGGCCAGAGCCCGGCGTTCTGCGAGATGGTCGACCCGGTGCTGAACGGGCCGTTCTTGGTCACGGTGACCGACCTGCTGAACCAGGAGCGCGAGCGTGTCGGCACCGTCGTCGTGGCGCGCGACCTGACGCCCCAGTCGAAGCTCGAAGCCGAGCGTGAGGAGCTGCGCAAACGACTCGCGCAGTCGGAAAAGCTCGCGGCGCTCGGGCAGTTCGTCGCGGGCATCGCCCACGAGTTGAACAACCCGCTGCAGGGCGTGCTCGGCCACCTCGAGCTGCTCCGGGTGACGGGCGCGTTTCCCAAGCAGCTCCGGCGCGAGGTGCAGACGATTTACCGTGAAGCGGACCGGGCGGCGAAAATCGTGCGCAATCTGCTGGTCTTCGCGGGATCACGGCGCCTGGCACGCCGGGCGGTCAGCCTGAACGCCGTCCTGCAGAAAGTGATCGCCCTGCGGCAGGCCGCCTGGCGAACGCTCGACATCGAAGTCGTGCGACACTATGACGAGACGTTACCGCGCGTGCTGAGCGATCCGCTGCTCCTGCACCAGGTCTTTCTCAATGTGGTGATGAACGCCGAGCAGGCGATCGGCACGACCGGCCGTGCCGGCCGGATCGAGATTACGACCTCCCGCGTGCCAGCACGCGACCGAATCGTCGCGACGGTGCGCGATACGGGACCCGGCATTCCGCCCGACGCCTTCACGCGGATTTTCGAGCCCTTCTATACGACCAAGGAAGTCGGCAAGGGCACGGGGATGGGGCTGGCGATTGTCTACGGCATCGTGCAGGAACACGGAGGGCTCATCACCGCCGCCAACCATCCGGAAGGCGGCGCGATCTTCACCGTCGAGCTGCCGGCTGCGCCGGCGCCGGGGCGCTGACGAATGATTGACGAAACGTTTCTCACCACCGAGGAAGTCCTGGAGTACCTGCAGGTCAACCTCCGCACGGTGTACCGCCTGATCAAGGCGGGAAAGATTCCCGCGGTCCGCGTCGGCCGGCAGTGGCGGTTCCGCAAGCGCGACATCGACGCCTGGCTCGACAGCCAGCGCCCGCGCGGCGGTGCGGCGCGCGCCGCGGCTCCCTCCGCGCCCGCCTCGCGCCCCGCCGCCGGCACCTCCCGCCCGCGGGTCCTGGTCGTCGACGATGAGGCCAGCATCCGCGATTTGCTGGCCAAGACGCTGGCCCTCGCCGAATACGACGTCGACGTCGCCCCCGACGGCCGAACCGCGCTCGAACGCATGCGGATGTATCCCTACGATCTGCTCATCGCGGATCTGAAGATGCCCGGCATGGACGGGCTGACCGTCATCCGGGAGGCCAAGCGCTACAAGGGCGACCTCCCGGTGATCATCATCACCGGCTTTTCGACCGAGTCGAGCGCCATCGAGGCCGTGAACCTCGGCGTGGCCGGCTATCTGACCAAACCGTTTCGAGTCCCGCAGGTGCTCGCGGCGGCGGCCAAGGCGCTGGGGGAATAGGACCCAACGGCAGAAGGGCAAAGAGCAAAGGGCAAAGGGCTGCCCTCTGCCCTCCGCCCTCTGCCCCGCCCGTAGTACATTTCCCCGGCATGATCCAGCTGTCCGAGCTCACGAAGCGATATGGGGACCGGGTCCTACTGGACCATGTCACCTGGCAGATCACGGCCCGCGAGCGCGTTGGCCTGTGCGGGCCGAACGGCGCCGGCAAGACCACGCTGCTCCGCATGATGGCCGGCCTCGAGGATCCCGACTCGGGCGCCATTCTCAAGCCTGCGGCGCTCACGGTCGGATACTTGCCGCAGGATGGCCTGACGCACGAGGGCCGGACGGTGTTCGAGGAAGCCTCCGGCGGGTTTGCCGCGCTCCTGGCGATGAAAGCCGAGATGCACGATCTCGAAGCGCGGCTCGGCGACCAGTCCATCGCCGAGGCCGAGCATACCGCGATGCTGGCCCGATACAGCGATCTGCAGGACCGCTTCCGCCTGGGCGACGGGTACAGCATCGACCTGAAGACGGCGACCGTGCTCCAGGGTCTCGGCTTCCAACCGAGCGACTTCACGCGCCGGACCGAAACGTTCTCGGGCGGCTGGCAGATGCGGATCGCCCTCGCCAAGCTGTTGCTCGGACGGCCCAGCCTGCTGTTGCTCGACGAGCCGACGAACCACCTCGATCTCGAAGCGCGCAACTGGCTCGAGACCTACCTCCACGAATATCCCCACGCCGTCATCGTCGTGTCGCACGATCGGTTCTTTCTCGACACGGTCGTGACGCGAATCGCCGACCTCACACTGCGCACGCTGACCGACTACGTGGGCAACTACAGCGCCTACCTGGTGGCGCACGAGGCGCGCATCGAGCAGCTCCGCAAGGCCAAGCGCGAGCAGGACGAAGAAGTCGCGCGCGTCAAGATGTTCATCGACCGCTTCCGTTACCAGGCCACCAAGGCGTCACAGGTCCAGAGCCGGATCAAGATGCTCGAGAAAGTGGTCCCGATCGACGTGCCGCCCGAGCGCAAGCGGATCCATTTCACCTTTCCCTCCTGCGCCAAGAGCGGGCGCATGGTCGTCGATCTCAGGGAGGCGCGCAAGGCCTACGGCGACCTCAGGGTGTTCAACAGGCTCGACCTGCACATCGAGCGCGGCGATCGCATCGCGCTCGTCGGTCCCAACGGATCGGGCAAGTCCACGCTGATGCGCCTGCTGTCGGGCGAAGAAGCGCCCGACGCGGGCCAGCGTCTCGAAGGCCACAACGTCGTCATGGAGTACTTCGCTCAGGACGAGGCCGCCAGGCTCGATCCCGGCCCGACGGTCTACGAGACCCTCGCGAGCGGATCGCCCATGCACATGGTGCCCGCCATCCGCAGCATCCTCGGGGGCTTCCTCTTCTCGGGCGATGATGTCGACAAGCGCGTGCGCGTGCTGTCGGGCGGTGAGCGCACGCGCCTGGCCGTGGCGCGTATGCTGCTCCGACCCTCCAACACGCTTCTGCTCGACGAGCCCACCAACCATCTCGATCTCGATTCGAAGGAAGTGCTGCTCGACGCGCTCGTGGACTACGGCGGTACGCTCGTCTTCGTCTCGCACGATCGCTACTTCGTCGAGCGCCTCGCAACGAAGATCGTCGAGGTTGGCGCAGGCACCGCGATTCTGTATCCCGGCACGTACACCGAATTCCTCTGGCACAAGGATGGACTGGCGCGGAGCGCCCGCGGCCCGCGCGAGGAGAGCGAGTCGGCGCCCGCGGCCAAGCCAGGTGAGAACGACCGCCGCGGCGCGTTGTCGGGCGGGGGTGGGGCCCCGCGAGCATTGAAAAACGCCGGGCAGGCAGCGCGGACCGGCCAGGCTGGACGGGCGGGTCAGGCCCTTCGACTCTCTCACGCTCGCTCAGGGCACGCGGCAACGACCAAGAGCGCGACGCGCGAAACACCGGCGAAGAAGACGGCGCCCCAAGCCTCGCACGACGCGAAGAAGCGCGCCGACTCGGAAGCGCGAAAGAAGGCGCGCGCCGCCGAGACGCGCCGCGCCCGCATCGACGAGCTCGAGACGCGCATCGCCGAGACCGAGCGAGCGATCCGCGACATCGAAGAGGCCATGGCGGCCCCCGGGTTCTACGACGACCGGGCCGCGGCGCAAACGACCATCGATCGACACCAGGCCCTCATGTGGCAGGTCGGCGACCTCATGCACCAGTGGGAGGAGCTGCACTCGGCTTCTGATTTGACCCATACGGACGCCTAACAGATCCGTAATTCGAGTACAATTCTGTAACAAGACCGACCCCGACCAGTATCCCTAACTATTTGATTTCCTAGATGTTTGAGGGATGAACCTGCTCAACGACCCAGGCACGTCGTTTGCCCCTGTCGGGGACGCTCATGGACGGGTCCCCCATGCCTAGACGCCCAGACGCGCGTCCTCCTCACCGCCGCCAGACGCCGGCCCGGACCCTCTCGCGCGCCACCGCGCGGCGGGGGCCGGCTCCGGGAGACCGCTTCTTCCGGCACATCGTCAACAGCATGCGCAACGGCGTCATCGCGATCCATCGCGACGGCACCCTCGCGTTGATGAATGACGAGGCGTACCGGATTTTTTCGCTGACGCCTCAGGCCAGCGATGCGGGCCGTCCCTTCAGCGAAGTGTTTGCCGACCGGCCCGACGTGATCCGCGTGCTCTCGGGCGCGTTCGAGATGACGACGCTGCCGAGCCGCGCGGAATTGAGGCTGAAGGACGTCGACCGCGTGATCGGTCACACCATATCGCAGGTCAAGGACGACGGCGGCCGGGCTATCGGCGCGGTGCTGTTCTTCAAGGACCTGACGCAAGTCGAGCAGCTCGAGGAGCGCGAGCGCCTGCGCGATCGGCTGGCGTCGCTCGGCGAGATGGCCGCGGGCATCGCACACGAGCTCAAGAACCCGCTGGCCGGCATCGAAGTGATGGCGGGGCTGCTCAGAAGGCAGGTGCCCGACTCGAAAGACGCCCAGTCGCTGCTGGCCGACATCATCAGCGAAGCGAAGCTGGCCAACGCCATCGTCGTCGAGATGCTGGAATTCGTCAGGCCGATCCGGCTGCAGGTGGAGCGGACGAACCTGTCCGACGTGTTCCATCAGGCGATCACGCTGGCGGAGAGCAAAGTGACGCGGGCCGGCGCGGCGGTGCAGCTGGATGTCGATCCGGCGTTGCCGTTGATCGACGGCGATCAGTACCAGCTATGTCAGGTGTTCACGAACCTGCTGACGAACGCCTTCGAAGCGCTCGACGGCAGAGGCGGGGTGCGGATCAGGGCGGTGGCCGAAGCGCTCGAGCAGGACCCGGCGTTCGCGAGCGACCCGCAGGCGCCAAGGCCGGCCGTGATTGTCGACGTGAGCGACGACGGGCCGGGCGTGCCGGCCAACTTGAGCGATCGGATTTTCGATCCGTTTTTTACGACGAAGCCTCAAGGGTCTGGGCTGGGGCTGCCGATTGTCAGGAAGATTGTCGACGCGCACGACGGCCGGATCGATGTGACGAGCGCGCCGGGACACGGCACGCGGTTCCGGGTGACGCTGCCTGTATCGAGCGGTACGCACTGGTTCAAATAGGGGAAACACTTATGGGACGGATTCTCATCGCTGACGATCACGACGCGCTCCGCCGGGGGCTCGCCCGTGGGCTGACCGAAGCCGGCCACGAGGTCGAAGAGGCCTCGAACGGCAACGCCGCCATCGAGCGGCTGCACGAAGGCCATTTCGACGTGGTGCTGAGCGACCTGAAGATGGGGGGCAGCGACGGCATGGACGTCCTGCGCACCACGCGCGCCATGCACCCGACGACGGCCGTCATCCTGATGACGGCGTTCGGCACGGTGAACACCGCCGTGGAAGCGATGAAAATCGGCGCGTTCGACTACGTGATGAAGCCGTTCGAGATCGAAGAGATGGAGGTCAAGATCGAGAAGGCGCTCGAAGTGCGGCGCCTGAAGAACGAGCTCGACTACCTGCGGGGCACGCAGCACGACATCTACGAATTCGATCGCATCGTCGGATCCAGCGAGGCCCTTCAGCGCGTGCTGGACATCGTGAAGAAGGTGGCCAAGAGCAACACGACGGTGCTCATCCGTGGCGAGACGGGCACCGGCAAAGAGCTCATCGCCGGCGCGATCCACCACAACTCGCTCAGGAACGCGCGCAACTTCGTCAAGGTGAACTGCGCGGCGCTCCAGGAGAACCTGCTCGAGTCGGAGCTCTTCGGACACGAAAAAGGCGCGTTCACCGGCGCCGACAAGCAACGGATTGGGCGCTTCGAGCAGGCCGACGGCGGCACGCTGTTCCTGGACGAGATCGGCGACATGAGCCCGAGCACGCAGGCCAAGATCCTGCGCGTGCTCCAGGAGCACGAGTTCGAGCGGCTCGGCGGCACGCGCACGCTGCGCGTGGACGTTCGGCTCATCGCCGCCACGAACCGCGATCTGTCGGGCATGGTGCAGGCGAGCCAGTTCCGCGAGGACCTGTACTACCGGCTCAACGTCGTCTCGATCGAGATACCGCCGCTCCGGGAGCGCAAGGACGACATCGTGCCGCTCGCCCACTCCTTCATCAACAAGTTTTCGGGCGAGCTCAAGAAGAAGATTGACGGGCTCGACGCCGACGCGCAGAAGCTGCTGATGCGCTACAACTGGCCGGGCAACATCCGCGAGCTCGAGAACGCGATCGAACGGGCGATGCTCCTGGCCGAGGGGCGGGCCATCGGCAGCGACGATCTGCGGCTGGGCGAAACGCCGACCCCCGGCGGCCGCGAGCACGGGGCGGTGGTGAAGATTCCGCCGACCGGCATCCCGCTCGAAGACATCGAGCGCCACGCGCTCGTCGAGGCGCTGAAGATGTCGAACTGGGTCCAGAAGGACGCCGCGGAGCTGCTCGGCATCAGTCCGCGTGTGATGAACTACAAGATCAAGACGCTCGGCATCGAGTTCCCGCGCGGCCGCCGCGCGGCGCCGCTGCAGCCGCCGATTGCGGCGGCCTAGGAAATTAAGAATTGGGAATTGAAGAATTAAGAATTCGCGACACGCATTCTTAATTCCTCATTCTTAATTCTTAATTTCCTCTGGCGCGCGGATGGGCGTTGCGGTACACCTCGAGCAGCTGCGCGGTGTTGACGTGCGTGTACCGCTGGGTCGTGCTCAGGCGGGCGTGGCCGAGCAGCTCCTGAATGGCCCGCAGGTCCGCGCCGCGCTGCAGCAGGTGCGTGGCAAACGAATGCCGGAGCGCATGCGGGCTGATGCCGAGCCGGGTGCCACAGGCGACCACGTACCGACGGACCAGACGATCGATGCTCCTCGTACCGAGCGGCGTGCCCCGGTAGTTCACGAAGAGCGGGTCGCGGATCCTGCCGCCGGGCCGGGATCGCACGCTCCGCTTGGCCACGGGCGCCGACCCTCGGCCCGCGACGATCATCCGCTCGCGATCGTTCAGATACCGGCGAATCGCCGACGCCGTCGTCGTGTTGAACGGGACGAGCCGCTCCCGCCCGCCCTTGCCGAGCACGCGGACCATCCTCGCGCTCAGGTTCACGTCCTCGAGATCCAGCCCGGCGAGCTCGCTCAAGCGCAGCCCGGACGCGTAGAACAGCTCGAGGATCGCACGGTCGCGGCGCCCGAGCGGAGCGTCCGCCGACGGCGCGGCCAGAAGCACCGCCATCTCCGATTCCGACAGGTGCGCGGGCATCCGTATCTCGCGCTTCGGTGTTGGGATGAGCGCGCCGGGATCGCCGTCGATGAGCTCCTCGCGGCGCAGGTACCGGAGAAACGTCCGCACGGCAGCCAGCTTCCGCGCCGAGGTCGCGCGCGACTGTCCGTCGGCGTGGATGGCGCCCAGAAATCCCCGGATGGCGTGTCGATCGAGCGCGGCGGGCCGGACGTCGCGGCGCTTGATTCCCGCGCGCGCCGCCACGTGATCGAGGAATTGTGACAGATCGCTTTCGTACGCGCGCACCGTGTGCGGCGACACGTTGCGATTGAGACGGAGATACTGCAGAAACTCTGCAAGATGCCGTGTCACGGACGGTGGTCACCCGAGGCCGAGCCTTCGACTCGCTCAGGCTCGTCCCGAGCGACGTCGAGGGACGAGAGTCTACGCTCGAAGCCGAGGTCTTCAGCGCGTGGGGGTGGGGCCCCACGCGCCACAAGAAATGTCCGCCGAGCCGCCATCCACGCGTCGAGATCCGCGAGCGCGCGCGCAGACATCGCGAGCTTCCGCGACTGTTTGCTCTTCGGCGCTCTCGCCAGAGGCTCCATGATGCCGAAGGTGATGTTCGACGGCTCGTAGCGCGCCGGGTCGGCGTGCGACACGTAGTACGACAGCGCGCCAATCGCCGTCGTCCGAGGCGGCGCCGAGAGGGAGTGACCGCCGACCATCGCCGCGGCGTTCATGCCGGCGAGCAGGCCCGAGGCCGCCGACTCGACGTACCCTTCGACGCCCGACATCTGGCCGGCGAAAAACAAGGCCGGCCGCGATCGCACCTGCCACGTCTCGCGGAGCACGGTCGGCCCGTTGACGTACGTATTGCGATGCACCATACCGAAGCGGACGAACTCGGCCTGCTCGAGGCCCGGAACGAGCCGTAACACCCTCGCCTGCTCGCCCCACTTGATCTGCGTCTGAAAGCCGACGAGGCTGAAATGGTCGCCAGCCAGATTGTCCTGTCTGAGTTGCACGGCGGCGTACGGCTCGCGGCCCGTCCGCGGATCGACGAGGCCGACCGGCTTCATTGGCCCGAAGCGCAGCGTGTCCACGCCGCGGTGCGCCATGACTTCGATCGGCAAGCAGCCCTCGAAGAAGCGCTCCTTGTCGAAGTCGTGCACCGTGGCCGACTCGGCGTGCACGAGCGCGTCGTAGAAGCGCTCGTACTCCTCGCGCGTCAGCGGACAATTCAGGTAATCGCCCTGACCCTCGTCCATGCCACACGCTGGTCCGCCCGCCTGTGGCCTGGCCGGACCGAGACTTCGGTCCCACCGCGACTGCCGAAACACCTTCGTCCGATCGATCGTCTCGGCGGAGACGATGGGGCTGATGGCGTCGTAGAAGTAGAGGTGCTCGCCGCCCACGAGCGCGGCAATCTCGATCGACAGCGCTTCGGAGGTCAGCGGCCCGGTCGCCAGGATGACCGGCGCGGTCTCCGAGGATTGGGGAATCGACGTGACTTCGCCTCGCGCGATCGTGATGAGCGGGTGCTCCGTCATCGCGTTGGTGACGCCAGCGGCGAATTGTTCGCGATCGACCGCGAGCGCGGCGCCAGCCGGCACGCGGCTCGCCTCCGCGGCTCGCATCACGATCGAACCGAGCCGCCGCATCTCTTCCTTGAGCAGACCCACCGCGTTGTCCAGCTTGTCACCGCGGAACGAGTTGCTGCACACGAGCTCGGCGAGCCGATCGGTCTTGTGCACCGCGGTCGGGCGCTCCGGTCGCATTTCATGAAGGGTGACCGGCACGCCACCCGACGCGGCCTGCCACGCGGCTTCGCAGCCGGCGAGCCCTCCCCCAACGACTGTAATCATGGTCGTTCTACGTTCTTCGTGCTGCGTGCCTGTATTTTCTTCTTCGTGCTTTCGTGCTTTCGTGGCTATCCGTGTTTGTGAGACGGGTTCTAGGCTGTTTCTGGCAACTCCTCCGACCTCGCGTAGTCGCACTCTTCATTGTTGCAGAGAATCTGCCGGCCAAGCTTCTTGGTGGTCTTCTCCACCAGGTACGGCGCGGCGCACTTCGGGCACGCCTCGGCCACGGGCCGGTTCCAGAGCACGAAGTCGCAGTCCGGGTAATTCGAGCAACCGAAGAAGATCTTTCCGCGCCGGGATTTCCGCTCGACGACCGCTCCGCCCTTGTCGCCGTCTTTCGGGCAGCTGACGCCCGTCGTCTTGTGCTTGACGTACTTGCACTCGGGATACTTCGTGCACGCGGTGAATTCCCCGTAACGGCCTTGCTTGATGACGAGTTGGGCGCCGCAGCGCGGGCAGAGCTCGTCCAGGATCTGGTCGGGCTTGGCCGCTCTCAGGCCGCCTTGTTTGGTGGCGATGAGCTTGCGCGTCGTCTTGCACTCGGGATACCCGGTGCAGGCGAGGAACTGACCGAAGCGCCCCCGCTTGACCGCCATCGGCTTGCCGCAATTCTCGCACGGCTCGATTTCTTCCTCGCCCGATTCCGTCTCGGGCTCCTGCGTGTCGACCTCACGGGTATTCGTGCAATCGGGGTAGCCGCTGCAGGCGATGAACGGCCCGAACTTGCCGACGCGTTTGAGCATCGGCTTGCCGCACTTGTCGCAGGCCTCGCCAATCTCGATGCCCTTTTTGAGATCGATCATCTCCTTGCCGGCGCGCGCCAGATCTTTCTTGAACTTCTTGTAGAACTCGGCGAGGGTCTTGACGTAGTTGGTCTTGCCCTGCTCGATCAGGTCGAGGTCGTCCTCGAGCGACCGCGTGTATTCCACGTCGATGATGTCGACGAAGCTCTTGGTCAGCAGGTCGGAGATCATGCGGCCGAGCGCCGACGGCTTGAACCGGCCTTCGATCTTGCGCACGTACTCGCGGTCCTGGAGCACCGCGATAATCGACGCGTAGGTGCTCGGGCGGCCGATGCCGTTTTCTTCGAGCTCCTTCACCAGCGTCGCTTCCGAAAAGCGCGGCGGCGGCTGCGTGAACCTCTGCTCCGGTCTGAGCGCCTTCAGCTCGAGCCGGTCGCCCTCGGCAAGCGGCGGCAGCACGCCGGAGACGCCGCCGTCGTCCTCGGCGTCTTTCTTCGGCTCGGCGTCCGCGGATTCGTCGGGCGCGAGCGCGTAGGTGGCCATCCAGCCGGGGAACTTCGGCACGGTGCCTTTGACGCGGAACACGTACTCGCTTTGCCCTGAGCCTGTCGTCGCTCGACCTTGCTCGAGACGACCCTGGGGCTCTCGAAGGGTCGAAGGGCCGGCGGTGGCGTCGACCGTGGTTTCGTCGAACGTTGCGGGCGGCATCTGCGATGCGACAAACCGGTTCCAGATCAGGCGGTAGAGCGAGAACTGGTCCGCCGTCAGGTACGCCTTCACCGTCTCGGGATCGTGCTCGAGCGAGGTTGGCCGGATCGCTTCGTGCGCGTCCTGCGCGTCCGACTTCGACTTGTACGCGTTGGGCGTCTCGGGCAGATACTCGCCGCCGAAGGTGGTCTTGATGTAGTCGCGCACCGTTGTCAGCGCTTCGTCCGACACCCGAACAGAATCCGTGCGCATGTAGGTGATCAAGCCGCCGGTGAGCCCGGGAATCTCGATGCCGCCCTCGTACAACTGCTGCGCCAGCATCATCGTCTTTTTGACCGGGAAGCGAGCCGTCTGCTGCAGCTTGCTCGTGATGAAGGGCGGCGCGGCGTTGCGCTTGCGCTCCTTGGTCGCCACCGACGACACGACCCACGATGCCCGCTCGAGGTCGGCAACGATGTGATGGGACTGCTCTTCGTTGGCAACGGTGATCGCGTCGCCGCTCTTCTTGAACAGCTTGGCCTCGAACTCGGGCGGCTGCGGGCCGGCAAGCCGGGCAAAAATATTCCAGTACTCTGCGGGCACGAACGCTTCGATCTCGGCCTCGCGATCGCACACCACCTTCAGCGCCACCGACTGCACGCGGCCCGCGCTCAGACCGCGGCGGACCTTGTCCCACAGGAGCGGGCTGATCTTGTAACCGACCAGCCGATCGAGCACGCGCCGCGCTCGTTGCGCCGCCACCATCTTCTCGTCGATGGCGCGCGGATGCTTCAGCGCGTCCTGCACGGCTTTCTTGCTGATCTCGTTGAACGTCAGACGATGGATCTTCCGTTTCTTGCCCTTGAGCTCCTCGATGAGATGCCAGCCAATGGCCTCCCCTTCCCGATCCGGGTCCGTCGCGACGTAGATGTCGGACGCGTCCTTGGCGGCCTCTCTCAGCTCCTTGATGATCGCCTTGCGCGACTCGATCGACTCGTACTGCTCGGCAAAGTCGTTGTCGACATCCACACCCAGCTTGCTCTTGGGCAGATCGCGGATGTGGCCCATTGACGCGATCACTTTGTAGTCGCGCCCGAGATACTTGTTGATGGCCCTGGCCTTCGCCGGCGACTCGACCACGACCAATGCTTTTGCCATTCAGTTCGTCCTAGTCCCCAATCCCTAGCCTCTAGCCCCTAGCCCCTAGTCCCTTTCTTTCCACCCTAGCACGAGCTGTCAAATCCTGATGAACCGGCCACCCCCGGCGCGGCGGACGAGCCCCTTCACTTCCAGGTCGAACAGCCGCGGCAGCAGGCGCGCGATCGACAGACCGGATTGCTCGGCGATCGTGTCCACGTCGCTCGATTCTCCGGGCGTCAGGCACGCCAGAACCGGGTCCGCGGCCGACGCCCCGACCCGATGGGACGAGGGAGCCGGCGAGAGGCCCAGCTCTTCGAGAATATCCTCCGCGGTCTCCACGATCGTTGCACCGTCTCTCAAGAGCGCGTGACTTCCGCGGTTGCGGCCGCTCAGCACGTTGCCCGGCACGGCCAGCACGTCGCGTCCCTGGTCGAGCGCCGCGCGTGCGGTGATGAGCGACCCGCTCTTCTCTCCCGCCTCGACCACGACCACCGCCCGCGAGAGCCCGCTGATGATTCGGTTGCGCATCGGGAAGAACATCGGCAACGGCCGCGTCCCCGGCACGAGCTCGCTCAGCACGGCGCCACGCGCGGTCATCTCCTGCGCCAGCGTCTTGTGCTCGCTCGGGTAGACCACGTCGGCGCCCGATCCCAGCACGCCAATCGTGGTGCCGCCCGCGCCAAGCGCCCCGCGATGCGCCGCCGAGTCGACCCCGCGCGCAAGGCCGCTCACGATCGCGATGCCGCGCTCGGCAAGGTCCGCGGCAAGACGCTCGGCCACCGCCAGCGCGTACGGCGATCCCGCGCGCGATCCGACGATGGCGACGGCCTGGCGCTCGAGCGCCTCGACGCAACCCCGCAGCCAGACCATGGGCGGTGGATCGACGATCGCGGCAAGCATGGGCGGATACGCGGCATCGGTCCAGACGAGGGGCGTCAGCCCGCGCGACGCGCCACGCGCGATGGCGAGAGCGGCAAGCGACTGGATCGACGCCCGCGTCATGCCGGGTCCGAGGCGACGCGTGCCCAGGAGCGACTCGAGCACGTCACACGGATCGCGGCCGCGCCGCAGTTGATCGACGGTGTCAATCCGCCAAGCCGGTGGAAGGAGCGAAAGCGCCGCGTAATCGGCCGTCGAAGGCATGCGCCACCTCGACGCGACCGGCCGGCGGCTCCTAAAAAAAGGAGGCCGCGGCCGCCGCGCAATGCGGAGCCTGACCTCCTGACTTCAATTATACCCAGGCTGCACGTGCGCGCCGAACGACTTGAGGACACAGGTGCAGTGTTTCGTAAAGCCCACAGCGCGCCAACTCGCCAAAACTGGCGCGATTCTCACCGAAGGAGGTGGCACATGGCTTGCTCCGCTACTGAAAGGATTTCACTGTAATGCCTTGCAACTGGCGAAGAGCCATCGCTATAGTTGGTTGTATCGCCTCATGAGCCGTGTCCTTGCGACCCTTCTTGCTCTCGCGCTCATGGCGTTCGCCATCCCCGCGTTTGCCGATGCCCGTAGCGAGGCCAGGGCACAGGTCGACTTCGGCATCAGCGTCGCGCAGCGCGGACTGTGGCGTGAAGCGATCTATCGCTGGGAACGGGCTGTCGAGATCGACCCGACCTACGCCGCAGCGTTCAACGACCTGGCCGTGGCGTACGAGCACGAGGGACAGCTGGAGAAAGCGCGGCAGGCGTACGAAAAGGCGTTGGCGATCGAGCCCAACAACCTGCAGATCAAGCAGAACTACGAGCTCTTCAAGGAAATCAATGAACGAACGGCCGCCGCCAAGGAAACCCCGTAGCCTCGTGCCGGCGGCGATCGTCGCAGCGCTGGCGGCTGCGACCTCGATCGCCTGCGGCGTGGCCTACTTCGAAATTCCGATCGAGACGCCGATCCAGGCCAAGCTCGACGTGTCGGCGTTTCAGCGCGTGCTCATCGCGGGGTTCGTCACCGGTGGGACCGAGGACGTCGACGCGAACCAGGAGACCGTGCGCCTGTTGCGCAGCCAGCTCCGCTCGAAATCCGAGCTGAGGGTCCTCGACGCCGACGTGATGGAGCTCGCCGAGATCGCGCGCGACCAGCAGAAGAGCGCCGCCGAGGATATTGGTGTCGATCCGGCCGAGCCGCGCGAAGCCGGTCAAGCGTTGCCGGCCCCGGCCGATCGCGGCGATCAGCCGCTGGCGCTTCCGGCCGAGATCAAGGACGAGAAAGACATCGAGCAGTACGAGCGGTTGTTCGCCAACACGGCGTACTGGAAGCGGATCGGCGAAGAATTCCAGAATCCGCTCATCGTCACGGGCACGGTGCTCTTCACGACGCACTCGCGCGCCGGGTACGTCACGCGCGACGTCGAGGAGTACGACTCGTTCGGACGGCGCCGCGTCATGCCCGTCCGCACCTACATGGAGCGCAAGGGCTTCATCCTGCGGCCGAAGTTCGTCTTCATCGACGGCCGCACCGGCGCGACCATGCATCAGGAAGGGTACCGCGAGGAAATCCTCTACAGCGCCCAGCAGAACACGCCCGCGCTGTCGTCGTACTTCGAGCTCATGGATCGGCTCGTGCCGAACTTCCTGAGCGCGCTCAGCAGCCAGAAAATCCGAGGCACCCGAGTCCTCCTGCGGTAGCACCACACCCTCACCCCGTTCCCCGGACGGGGAAGCACGTGAACCCACTTTGCAAAGAAACAGCCGGTTCACTACACTAAGGGTTTGCGTAACTGTTTATCGAGTCGACTGGAGCACTCCGGTAAACAGTTACTAGTAATTGTTTACCGCTCATGCACCGAAAGGCGGTAAACAATTACGGGTTTGCACAGGTGAGGAATATGTTCGCAATCGTTCAGGCGGGCGGTCGTCAGCACAAGGCCACGCCCGGCGCGTTCGTCGTCATCGACGGTACGGCCGGTGAGCCCGGCGCGGAGCTGACGCTCAGCGAGGTCCTGCTCGTCGAAAAAGACGGCGGCGAGGTCCTGGCCGGCTCACCGTTCGTGGCCGGCGCGCGGGTCGTCGCCGTGATCGAGGGCGAGACGCGCGGGCCGAAAATCCGGGTGTTCAAGAAGAAGCGACGGAAGGGGATGCGCCGCACCAAGGGGCATCGCGCGACCGGCACGCGCGTCAGGATCAAGGAGATTGTCGTTTAGCAATGGCTCATAAAAAAGGACAAGGCAGTTCCCGCAACGGCCGCGACTCGAATTCGCAGCGGCTCGGCGTGAAGGCCCACGACGGCAACCTCGTCTCCGGCGGCACGATCATCGTGCGACAGCGAGGCCGCCGGTTCCGCCCAGGGCTGAACGCGGGCCGAGGGAAAGACGACACGATCTTCGCGAAGATCGCCGGGCGCGTCAGGTTCGAAGACCATGGCGCGCAGGGCCGCGTCATCAGCATCCAGCCAATTGAGTAGTGACCCAAACGAATTGGATAATTGGGTAATCTGGTAATTGGGTAATTGATTGGAGAATTGACCGTCAAACAGTCATCCATCCAATTACCCGATGACCCAATTACCCGATTACTCGATTCCCTATGTTCGTTGACGAAGTCGACATCCACGTCGCGGCCGGCAGCGGAGGGCGCGGATGCCTGGCGTTCCGCCGCGAGAAGCGCGTGCCCCGCGGGGGGCCCAGCGGCGGCGACGGCGGGCACGGCGGCTCGGTGTATATCGTCGCCAGCCCTCACACCAACACCCTGATCAGCTACCGCTTTCATCCCGAATTCACCGCCGAGCGCGGTGAACATGGCCAGGGGTCGAACCGCACCGGACACGGGGGCGCCGATCTCGAGCTGGCGGTGCCAATCGGCACGCTCGTGTACGAGAAGCCGGCCGATTCCGACGCGCCGCCGGAGCTTCTGGCCGACCTCGACCACCAGGGCCTGCGCGTGCTGGTCGCCCGGGGCGGCCGCGGCGGCATGGGCAACGCCCGCTTCGCGACGTCGACCAATCGCGCGCCGCGCAAAGTCCAGCCGGGCGAGCCGGGCGAAGACAAGAACCTGCGCCTGGAGCTGAAGCTGCTCGCCGACGTCGGCCTCGTCGGGTTTCCGAACGCCGGCAAGTCGACGCTCATCGCGCGCGTGTCGGCGGCGCGGCCCAAGATTGCCGACTACCCGTTTACGACGCTCACGCCGAATCTTGGCGTCGTCGGTTTGAGCAACGACCGAAGCTTCGTCGTCGCCGACGTGCCCGGACTGATCGAGGGCGCCCACCGGGGACTCGGACTCGGGCATCGGTTTCTTCGCCACCTCGAGCGTACCAGGCTGCTGGTGCACCTGGTAGACGTATCGGGCGCCAGCGCCCGGGATCCGGTCGACGATCTCGATACGGTGCGGCGCGAGCTCGAGCTGTTCCGGCCCGAGCTTGCGGCCAAGCCGCAGCTGGTGGCCGCCAACAAGATCGACGCGTGTGACGACGAGAATCGGGTAAAGGCGCTGTCGAAGCGCGCCAGGGGTCTCAGGCTGCCGTTCTTCAAGATCTCGGGCGTGACCGGTGAAGGGCTCCCCGCGCTGCTCGAGGCGATCTGGAGCGGCCTGGATCTCTCGGGCGCGTCGACGAACCCCGAGATGGCGCGCGAAGCGACGACCGCGGTTCGAGCGCGCACGAAGCGATGACGCCCGTGCGACGCATCGGCGTCTTCGGCGGCACGTTCGATCCGATCCACCGAGGCCACCTCGATATCGGCTGCGCGGCGGAACGAGCGCTCGGTCTGACGCGGATGCTGGTGATTCCCGGCGGCGTGCCCCCGCATCGGGCGCAGCCGGTCGCCTCGGGCTACCACCGGTTCGCGATGGTCGCGCTATCGGTGGCGGGGCGGCCGGGTTGGCGTGCGTCGGACCTCGAGCTGCGGGCCGGCGGCCGGTCCTACACGTCGGCCACGCTCGAAGAACTTCGCGGACGCGGGTATGCTTCCACTGAGCTTTTTTTTGTGATTGGGGCCGACGCGTTCGCCGACATCGAAGCGTGGAAGAACTACCCGGGCATTCTCGATCACGCCCACTTCGCCGTCGTCTCGAGGCCGGGCTGCTCCGTCTCGCAGCTGCCCGAGCGCCTGCCGACGCTTGCGAGGCGCATGGTCCGGCCTCCGATTGATCCGGCCACGACACCGAACCCGTCCATTATCTTGATCGACGCGCCGACCGCAGACGTCTCCTCCACGGTTGTCCGCGAGCGGCGCGCCCTGGGACAGTCGATTGCCGGCCTGGTCGGCCCGAGCGTCGAGCAGCACATCGAGCAGCACGAATTGTACACGGCAGCTCCGGACGATCGGGAGCCGAGTCCGGCGGCAGGCAGGTTGAATGGCCAAGGCTGACACGCGCAAGCATTCACCGCGTCTTCCCCGGCAGATTGCAGCCGCGGTGTCGGCTGCTGAAGACAAGAAAGCGCTCGATCTCATCGTGCTCGATCTGAGAAAAGCCGACGGATTCACGGATTATTTCGTGATCTGTTCGGGCGCCAACACGAGGCAGATCCGCGCGGTTGCCGACGGCGTGATCGAAGCGCTCGAGGCCACCGGCGCGAAGCCGGCTCACCTCGAAGGCTACGCTCGCTCGGAATGGGTGCTCATCGACTATTTCGATTTCATCGTCCATGTCTTCACACCTGAGATGCGTCTCTTCTACGGTCTCGAACGCTTATGGGGTAGCGCGGAGCGGATCGAACGCTGAGCAGAACGGGTGTAGGCCGGGTCAACCTGTTGGACCCGCGGCGGGTCCGAAGGACCCGCCCTGCATCAACGTTGCGGCGGGTTCGGAGGATCCGCCCTACATCAGGCTCTGCGACGCCCTCCTGTCGGTCCTGCTGGCGCCGACCTGCGCGGCGTGCGGCGCGCCGCTCGACCATCCCACTCGGGGCCCCGTCTGCGAACGCTGCTGGGCTTCCATCCTGCCAATCACGCCGCCCCTTTGCGAGGTGTGCGGGGATCCGTTGCCGTCGTGGCGTGCCATCAGCGTGCCGGCGTTCCGCTGCGCGCGGTGCCGGAGGATGAAACGGCCGATTCATCGTTGCCGCGCGATCGGAGAGTACGACGGCGCGCTGCGGGCCATCGTGCACGCCTTGAAGTACGACGGCCGCCGGTCGCTCGCCCGCCCGCTCGCGGCGCGGATGCGCGAACAGGGCGCCGCGATCCTCTCCGGCGCCGACGCCGTCGTGCCGGTGCCGCTGCACCCGTCGCGGCGGCGGGAGCGCGGGTTCGACCAGGCGTATGACCTTGCCCGCTATCTTGGGGTGCCGGTGTCGGCCGCGCTTCGGCGCGTGCGGCCGACGGTCCCGCAGGTGTCGCTCGCCGCCGCCAGACGGCACGGCAACGTACGGGGCGCGTTTGCCGCGACCCGGGCGGCCACCGCGCTCTCCGGAAAAATCATCGTGCTGGTGGACGATGTGCGCACGACCGGCGCGACGCTCGACGCGTGCGCGCGAGCACTCGAAGAGAGCGGCGTACGCGAAGTGCGAGCCCTTACGGCGGCGACAGTCGTGACCAGACCGCGTTGACGACATCGGCCGCGATCGCCTCCGTCGGGCGCTCGCCGTCGAGCCGCACCCAGTGGGGGGCCGCGGCCTGCCGCTCGTAGCTCTGGCGCACGCGGGCCTGCATGGCCAGGTCGCGCTCGTAGCGATCCCGGTCGACCGACTTGCGCTCGACCGCGGTCTCGGGCGCGATGTCCAGCAGGATCGTCAGCGTGGGCACGGGCAGAAACTTCTGTACGGTGAAGAGCCACTCGGGATCGAGCCCCTGGGCTTCGCCGTAGGCGATGCTCGAGGCGACGTACCGGTCGCAGACGAGGACGAGCCCGCCCTCGAGCCACCGTTCGAGGTCGCCTCTGCGCTCGTACCGATTGGCGATGTACAGCAGCTGCATCACGTCGGGGCCGTAGTCGCGCTCGCCCTGCAGCGCCCGCGCGATCTCTTCGCCGATCGACGTGCCGTAGTCGGGAAACGAGACGAGGCGGGCCTTGTGGCCTTCCGCTTTCAGCCGATCGCGCAGGAGCTCGGCCTGCGTCTGCTTGCCGCTTTGGTCGAGGCCTTCGAAGACGATGAGATGTCCGGGCATAGCTCAGGAAAAGTCGACAGTTCACAGTTGACAGTTCACAGTCGGGCTGCGACCCGCGCGGCTTCCAACTGTCAACTGTTGACTGTTAACTGTCGACTGTTGACTGTTAACTGTCGACTGTTGACTGTCGACTACTCATGTTCCAACGACAGCATATCGTCGACCGTCTGACGCCGCCGGATGACCCGCCATCGGCCCTCGTCGACGAGGACTTCGGCCGGCAGCGGGCGCCGGTTGTAGTTGGACGCCATGGCGGCGCCGTACGCCCCGACGTCGCGAATGGCCACGAAGTCGCCCACCTCGAGCCTGGCAAGCCGCCGGTCGCGGCCCACGACGTCGCTGCTTTCACAGACCGGTCCAACGACTTCGTACTCGTGCGCACCGTTCGCGCGCGGGCGCACGGGCTCGATGCGATGAAACGCGCCGTACAGCGCCGGCCGCAGGAGCTCGGTCATGCCGGCATCGAGGACGGCGAAGTGGCTGGACGCGTCCCGGGGCTTGAGATCGACCACTTGCGCGACGAGCACGCCTGCCGGCCCGACGATCGAGCGGCCTGGCTCGATCACGATCGGCAGACCGTCCGCACGCACTTCGTGCACGAGGGCGGCGACGTATTCCTCGGGCGTCACGATAGCGCCACCGTCGTAGGCGATGCCCAATCCGCCGCCGAGGTCCAGGTATTCGAGCCGGACGCCCGCGCCGCGAAGCTCGCCGGCGAGGCCGGCGGCAAACGCCGCCGCGTTTCTGAGGGGGCCGAGGGTGGTGATCTGCGAGCCGACGTGCACGTGAATCGCCACGAGTGTCAGCCACCGGCGGCCGGCCATGGAGGTCAACAGCTCCCGCGCCTGATCCACTGGAACGCCGAACTTGTTGATCTTCAAACCGGTCGAGACGTGCGGGTGAGTCCGCGCGTCGATGTCGGGGTTGACGCGGACGGCCACGCGGGCAGGACGGCCGGTCTTCGCGGCGATGGCCTCCACGCGCGCGAGCTCGCCCGCCGACTCGACGTTGATGGCTTTGAGTCCGAGCGGCACCGCGCACTCGAGCTCGGCGGGCGACTTCCCCACGCCGGGGAACACGATCTCGGAGGGGGCAAAGCCCGCGCGCCGGGCGACCTCGATTTCCCCGATCGAGTTGGCATCGACCGCGCTCCCGAGCTCCCGCAGCAACTTGACGAGGGCGAACGTCGAGTTGGCCTTGAGCGCGTAGTGCAGCGCGTGGGGATACGCGCCAAACGCCCCGTCGATCGCTCGATACCGCTCGCGAACCGCCGCGGCGCTGTACACGTAGGTCGGCGTGCCCACGTCGGCGGCGATGGCCGACAGCGGTACGTCGTCGCAGACGAGCTCGGAACTGTGCTGGTAGAAGCCGACCACGGTAGTCGCTAGTCGATAGTCGTTAGTCGTTAGTCGCCGTCGTTAGTCGCGGGTCGACCGCGGATAGCTGATAGCCGAGGGGTCGTCGCCATCTCTGGACTATCGACTAACGACTAATGACTAACGACTATATCACCTGCTATGATCCCGTCGTCCGCGCCTCATGTCTGCCGATCTGCCGGCCGCGTCGCCGGACGCCGCCGGCGATACCGACGCCCTCATCAAGCGTTGCCTCCGTGGCGACCAGCGCGCCTGGGAGCTCATCGTTCAACAGCACCGGCGCAAGGTGTTCAACGTGGCGTACAAGTTCGTCGGCCGGCACGACGAGGCCGAGGATCTCACGCAAGACATCTTCCTGAAAATCTTCAAGTCGCTCGCGACGTTCGACCGCCGCGCGAATTTCCAGACGTGGTTGATCAGCGTGAGCCGCAATCTGTGCATCGACCACTACCGAAGCGTACGCAAGGAACGCGAGACGATCGATCGGGGCGTGGACGCGCACGAACTGACGCCCGCCGCACCCGACCCCAGCCCGATGGCGGCGCTCGAGCAACGCGATCGGGTCGTGCTCCTGCGCCAGGCGCTCGCGGCCCTGCCCGAGACGCTCAGAACGGCCGTCGTGATGCGCGACATCCAGGAACTGTCGTACCAGGAGATCGCCGACGCGCTCAGTCTGCCCGAAGGGACCGTCAAGTCGCGCATCAACCGCGGGCGCAGCGAGCTCGCCCGCCAAATCAAACAGCTGCGTGGATCGGACTTCAGCCCGAGCGGGACGGAGTCCGACACGCGCTCGCGCACGGGAGCCTACTGATGACGCTCAACACCGAACAGGCCGGCCGCGTCTCGATCGTGCGCGTCGGCGAGACCCGGCTGATGTATCCGATGCTCACCGATTTCTCGTCGGCCGTCACGGGCCTGCTGACGTCCGGGAAGCGGGAGATTCTGATCGATCTCGCGCCGGTCACCTACGTGGACAGCGCGACAATCGGCTGCATGATGGATCTCTACCGCCAGGTGACCACCGGCGGCGGCCGCCTGAAGCTGTGCGGCGTCCAGAAGCGCGTCGAGACGATGCTCACGCTGACCGGCGCGCAGAACTTCATCGAGATTCACGCCGACGAGCAGGCGGCCATCAAGAGCTTCGGGGTCTGATATGCGCACCATCAAGACGACGAGCGGCGCGGACATCAGGCTCGACGGCGATCTCCTGGCCGTCATGGAGGCGCTCTACCGCGAAGTGACCGCGAAGCGAGCGCTCGAGCGGTCTTTCGAAGACATGGTGAGGGAGATTCAGCACCTGATCGCGCAGATGACCGACGAGGAGTGCCGCGCGTATCTCGCCGAAAGCCTGTTTCTCAACACCGTCAAGTACGAGAACGACAAGCTCGAGGCGTATATGAAGAAGCTACCTAGGAGATAGTTGACAGTCGACAGTTGACAGTTGTGCGGCCTGTTGCAACTGTGAACTGTTAACTGTTAACTGTAGACTTCTCCTATCCGTGTCGCTGAATTTCCTTGCCACGCGTTTCCGGTGCTCCTGGCCGTGGGACATCCTCGTCATGCTGTGCGACGGGCGTCTGGTGTGCGGCTGCGCCGACCCCTACGGGCATCGCGTGCTCGGCGACGCGCGCGCGTCGACGATCCGCGACGTCTGGACCGGACCGACCATCACGCGGCTGCGCGAGGATCTGAACGCGGGCGGGTCCACGTTCTGCGGCGACTGCCCGCTCAAGCTGCCGCTCCGAAAAGACGAAGCTCCCCCGGTCCGACCGCTCGACGCGGGCGCGCTTCCCGGCCGGATGTTCATCGAGTGCACGGCAGCCTGCAACATCTCGTGCACCGACGCCTGCTGCGCGCCCGAAACGGGCATCACCCGGACCCGCCAGGCGGGCATGCTCGACTTCGCCTTGTTCCAGCGCGTCATCGACGAAGCCGGCCCGTCGCTCGGACGGATCGACTTCTTCAACTACGGCGAAGCCTTCCTGCACAAGCGCGCCATCGAGATGTGCGAGTACATCAAGAGTCGCCACCCACACATCTACCTGTACACGAGCACCAACGGCCTCGCGTTCACCGAAGCCGAGGCCCGGCGGCTCGTTCACTCGGGCATCGATGAAGTGACGTTCTCGATCGATGGGGCGTCGCAGGACACCTACGTGAAATACCGGCAGCGAGGAACACTCGACGTCGCCCTGGCCAATCTCGGCGCGATGGCCGACGAAAAGTCGCGGGCCGGGCGCGACCTGCCCTTCCTCAACTGGCGCTACATCCTCTTCACGTGGAACGACACCGACCAGGAGATGAACCGGGCCCGAACGCTCGCGGCCGGCCTTGGCGTCGACCGTTTGTGCTGGGAGCTCACCGACCATCCCGAGAACGCGTTCTCGCGGCGCTTCGTGCGCGGCTCGCCAGACCTCGAGGCCATCCGCCTCGAGACGTGGGACCACAACAACCTCGGCAACGCGATTCCCGGCGCGACGCCGAAGGCGCGCATCGACGTCCGGACGATCCTGCCAGGCGTGCCGGGCCTGCCCCTGATTGGTCGCTCGGGCCGTGCCCTGCAGGTCCGAACACGCGTGCACAACCTCTCCACGCGGCCGTTTCCGGCGGCCGCCTCCTACGGGCGACGGCTCGTACGCCTCGGCGCGCAACTCTCGGCCGAAGACGGCACGCTCATCAACCGCGACTACGCCCGCGCCGATTTGCCGCGCACCCTCGGCCCGGGCGACTCCCTGCCGGTGCCGCTCCAGTTCCCGGCCGTCGATCGGCCTGGCGCCTATACGGTGAAATTCGATCTGGTCAGCGAGGGCGTGGACTGGTTCGAACGGTGTGGATCCAAGACGACCGTCAAGAAGATGTGGATCAGATAGTCGACCTGGTCGCTAATCGTTAGTCGTTAGTCGTTAGTCAAACATGAAGACTATCGACTAATCGACTATCGACTAATTGGCGAGCCGAGGCTCGGCGGCCCGAGAGGCGGCAGCCGCGGGCAGCGCGTCCGACGAGGCCTCGACCAGCCGCCACGAATGGGTTTCCTCGAGGATCTTCGCCGCAAACTCGGTGTGCAGCGCGTGCCCCGCACGGTGTGCGACGAGGTGGCCGATCACCGGGTAGCCGACGAGCGCCAGATCGCCGACCGCGTCGAGGATCTTGTGGCGTACGAACTCGTCTTCGAACCGGAGCGCGTTGTTGAGCACGCCGGTCTCGCCGAGCACAATCGCGTTTTCGAGAGAGCCGCCGAGCGCCAGGCCGTTCTGGCGGAGCATCTCCACGTCCTTGAGGAACGTGAAGGTCCGTGCCGGCGCGATGTCCTCGACGAAAGTCTCTTCGGTGATGCGCAGCGTGCGTGATTGATGCCGAAGCAGCGGATGATCGTAGCTGATGCTGTAGGTGACCTTGAAGTGATCGGACGGATAGAGCGCGATGCGCTTGTCGCCGCGCGAGATGGCAATCGGCCGCACGATCTTCAAGTACGTGCGCGGCACCTGCAGCGTCTTGACGCCCGCTTCGTTGATCAGGTAGATGAACGGCGACGCGCTGCCGTCCATGATGGGCACCTCGGGGGAATTGAGCTCGATGAGCACGTTGTCGATGTTCATGCTCACCAGCGCCGCGAGCAGGTGCTCGACGGTTTCCACCGACACTTCGTTTCTCGCCAACCCCGTCGCGAGCTGAATCCCCGCCAGGTGCTGAACCGTCGCGGGAATTTCGTGGCCGCCCAAATCCGTCCGCCGGAACCGGATGCCGAAGCCGGCAGGCGCGGGCTTCAGCGACAGCTGCACTTTGTTGCCGGAGTGGAGCCCGATTCCGACACAAGAAATTTGGCGGCGAAGCGTACGCTGTGCGTCCATGCGCTTTATCAGGCAAGCCGAGTCGAGCACGGGTGTCGCAGCAAACGGAATGCCCGTCGGCAATTCGATCGACCTTTCTTCCTAAGCAACTGACTCAATACAAGTTACATGATTTGTTCGACCTGGCACCCTGTCGGGGTCACAACCGAATGTGGCTGCGAGACCACATCAACAGGCGTGAAATTCGTGGCAATCTTACCACACGCTGTAACTGTTCACCGGTTGACTAGAGCATTCCGGTAAACAGTTACTAGTAATTGTTTGCCGCTCATGGAGGTTAAGGCGGTAAACAATTACCCACACGCTTTACGCGACTTCGGGCCGATTTACACGGCTTCCGACCGCAGGGGACCCTCGGCCGTCGCAAACAACGCGGCCAGGAACCGCCCCGTCGCCGAGGCGTCGTGGCGCGCCACCTCCTCGGGCGTTCCCTCGGCGACGATGTGCCCGCCGGCGGCCCCGCCTTCCGGTCCGAGATCGATGACGTAGTCCGCCGACTTGATCACATCGAGGTTGTGCTCGATCACGACGATGGTGTTGCCCTGATCGACGAGCTTGATGAGGACGTCGAGCAGCTTGCGCGTGTCTTCGAAATGCAACCCCGTGGTCGGCTCGTCGAGGATGTAGAGCGTGCGGCCCGTGCCGCGCTTCGACAATTCCTTCGCGAGCTTCACGCGCTGGGCCTCGCCTCCAGACAGGGTTGTCGCGGACTGCCCGAGCTCGATATAACCCAGCCCCACGTCCTGCAGCGTCCGGAGTTTGTTGGCGATGGCCGGGAAGTTCTCGACGAGCGGCAGCGCCTGGTCGACGGTGAGATCGAGGACGTCGGCAATCGACTTGCCGCGGTACTTGATCTCGAGCGTCTCGCGGTTGTAGCGGCGGCCCTTGCACTGCTCGCACGTGACGTACACGTCGGGCAGGAAGTGCATCTCGATGGCCATCACACCGTCGCCCTGGCAGGCTTCGCAGCGTCCGCCCTTGACGTTGAACGAGAAGCGGCCGGCGCGGAAGCCACGCGCCCTGGCGTCGGGCATCATCGCGAACAGATCGCGAATGAAGGTGAAGAGCCCGGTGTAGGTGGCCGGGTTCGAGCGGGGCGTCCGCCCGATGGGCGACTGATCGATCTCGATCACCTTGTCGAGAAGTCCAGTGCCCTCGATGCGATCGTGCGCGCCCGGCTCACTCGCCGCCCTGTAGAGCGTGCGGGCGAGCGACCTGTACAGAATGTCGTTCACCAGCGTGGATTTTCCGGAGCCGCTGACGCCCGTCACGGCCGTCAGCACGCCCAAGGGAATCCGGACGTCGATGTTCTTGAGGTTGTTCTCGCGGGCGCCCCTGACGAGGAGCTCGCCCTTGAGCGACGGCCGCCGGCCTTTGGGTGTCGGAATCGCGCGGGCGCCGGCTAGATACGCCCCTGTCAATGAGGGGGGGATTCCCGTCCCCGGTCCTGTCGCTTCCCGTACCAGCTCGGCCGGCGTGCCTTGGAAGATGACGTGGCCGCCGAGCTCGCCCGCTCCCGGCCCCAGGTCGATGACGTAGTCGGCCGTTCGAATCGTCTCCTCGTCGTGCTCGACCACGATCACGGTGTTGCCGAGGTCGCGCAGGCGCGCGAGCGTCGCCAAGAGCTTGCGGTTGTCCCGCTGGTGCAAGCCGATGGACGGCTCGTCGAGCACGTAGAGCACGCCCGTCAGGTTCGCGCCAATCTGCGTGGCCAGCCGGATGCGCTGCCCTTCACCGCCCGACAGCGTCGCGGCGCTCCGGCCGAGCGTCAGATAACCCACGCCCACGTCGTTCAAAAACCTCAGCCGGTCCTGAATCTCGCGCAGGATGCGCTCGGCAATAATCGCCTCGCGGTCGGTGAGCTGCAGCGCATCGAACACCGCCAGCGCTTCAGAAATCGGGAGGCTGACGTAGTCGGCAATCGTCCGGGCCTTCACCTTCACCGACAGGCTTTGCGCCCTCAGACGCTGCCCATGGCAGCTCGCGCACGGCCGGAGCGATCGATACGGCTCCAGATCCGCCTGCTCGGACCAGCTGCCTTGGTCGTACCGGCGCCGAAGGTTCGGGACGATGCCTTCGAACGTGTTTGCCTTGGATCCGGCAGTCGCGCCGAACAGCAGAATCTCGCGCTGCTTGCGCGGGAGCTTGCCGAACGGGGTCGTGAGATCGATCCCGAAGTCGCGCCCGAGGGCCTGCAGCGTTTCCCGGACCAGTTTCCTGTCGCCCCGCGCCCAGGTGGCAATGGCGCCCTCGGCGAGCGGCTTCGACTCGTCCGGCACCACCCTCCGCGGATCGAAGTCGACCATCGCGCCGAGCCCCTGACACTCCTGACAGGCCCCGTGCGGCGAGTTGAACGAGAACGCCCGCGGCGTCATCTCGGGCATGCTGAGCCCGCAGTCCACGCACGCCAGCCGCCGCGAGAAGAGCCGATCGCGCTCGTCGAACGAGTTGATGACGACGATGTCGTCCGCGAGGTTGAGGGCGACATCGATCGATTCGGTCAGCCGGCGCTCGATGCCCCCGCGCACGATCAGCCGATCGACGACGACTTCAATCGTGTGATTTCTGCGGCGGTCGAGCGTGATGTCCTCTTCGAGGGATCGGAACTGGCCGTCGATCCGCGCCTTCGTGAACCCGCGCCCGCGGAGCCCCGCCAGTTCTTTCTTGAACTCGCCTTTGCGGCCGCGGACGATCGGCGCCAGCACGTTGATGCGCGCGTTCTGCGGGTAGAGCATCACCATGTCGGCGATGCGCTCGAGCGACTGGCTGGAGATCTCCTTGCCGCAGTTCGGACAATGCGGAACGCCGATGCTGGCGAAGAGCAGCCGCAGATAATCGTAGATTTCCGTGACGGTCCCGACCGTGGACCGCGGGTTCGATCCGGTCGTCTTCTGTTCGATGGAAATGGCCGGCGAGAGCCCGTCGATCAAGTCGACGTCCGGCTTCTCCATTTGCTCGAGAAACTGCCGTGCGTAGGCCGACAGCGACTCGACGTATCGCCGCTGACCTTCCGCGTAGATCGTATCGAACGCGAGCGATGATTTTCCGGATCCCGACAGGCCGGTGATCACGACCAGCCGGTTGCGCGGGATATCGACGTCGATGTTCTTGAGGTTGTGGACCCTGGCGCCACGGACTGAAATCCAGTTGTGGGACATAGGACGGGGACTGGAGGCTGGGGACTGGGGACTAGGGAGTCACAAGCCTCGCACGTTCAGAAGAGCGATGTTAGCACGCACCATGCCGGCCTGTGACGCGCGTGCAGTAGACTACGGCTATGGCCGAACCGCGGATCGTCATCGAGCCCGATCCCGTCATCGAAGTGTTCAAGAAGGACATCGACCGCACGCTGCTGCGAGCCAACTTGAAGCTCTCGCCTGAGGAACGGCTGCGGAAGATGCAATCCGCCGTCCGCAGCGTGCGAGTGCTGCGCGAGGCGTACACGAAGAGCCGACCGTGACGGCCACCGACTTCCCCGCCCTCATTACGCTGCTCACCGAGGGGGGAGTCGAATTCATCGTTATCGGAGGCGTCGCGGCAACCATCCATGGCTCGGCTCACATCACCGTGGACCTCGATCTCTTGTACCGTCGGACGCCTGGGAACGTCGAGAGGCTGGCCGCCGCGTTGGTGCCGATTCGACCCTACCTCCGTGGAGCACCAGAGGGCCTGCCGTTCCGATTCGATGCCGCCACCATTCATCGCGGTCTGAACTTCACGCTGCAAACGACGCTTGGCGATCTCGATTTGCTCGGCGAGGTCACCGGCGGCGGCACCTACGACATGGTGTTGCCGGAGGCGGAAACCGCCCTCCTCGAGGAGCATCGGTTTCGCTGCGTATCGCTGCGGCGGCTGATCGCCATGAAGCGCGCGGCCGGTCGGCCCAAGGATCTGAACGTCATCGCGGAGCTGGAGGCCCTGCTCGAGGAACGCGAGCGGGACGAATAGATTTCGCGGTCCGACTCAAGGGCGAGGCGGCGACTCGGACGGCGGATCGGGCCACAGCGCTGTCAATTCGATCTCGACGGCCTCGAACGGCTCGACATGCACGACATCGGCATCACCGTGCGTGCCCAGGAGCACCCATCGGGCACTTTCCAGCCGAAGCACCTCGAGCGTTCGGACGAGCGGGTCGAGCAACCAGAGGTGCTGAACGCCCTCTCGGGCGTAGATTCGCATCTTCCGCGATCGGTCCAGTCGTTCCGTCGCGGGCGAGATCACTTCGCACACCCAATCGGGCGCGAGTGTCAGGTAGGCGGTGTCTGGGATGGCCGGCAAGCGGTCGCGACGCCACCCGGCGAGATCGGGAACCAGAATGTCATCGGCTAGATGGATCTCGGGTTCGTCGAGAATCCACCAGCCGCCCGGGCCGCCACGTCCGCCTTGGAACGGGCCCCAGAGCAGCCCCCCGAGCCCCGAGCTCGCGCCGGCATGGCGAAGCGCGGGTCGTGGCGAGACGATCAGCTCGCCGTCCAGGATCTCGGCGACTTTATGGTCGGGAACCTGGCAGAGTTCCGCGTACGTCGCACGCCGCCGAGTCACCGGCACGCTCATACCCGAAGCTTAGCATGGCGATCTGGGACAGCCACGTCGCGCCAAATCGATATCATCCGGTACTACAACGCCGTCGGCGGCCTGGCTGCGCCGCGGCGTCGGCATCGAGGCGCCCACCAATTCCTTCCCCACATCGTCCTCAGCGCGCGGTCACACTCGCCGGCACGCTGATCGTGAACACGAAACGCTGCCCCTCGCGGCTGACGTTTTTCCACTGTTGCGGATTTCCGAGCACCGGACCCGGTAACTTGAAAAGAAGCCTGGGCGTGCCTGCCTGAAACGTGGGAGTGGTGGTAACCTCCACCGCCATCACCTCCCAATCCGGAGTCAGGTAGTACATTTCCTTGCCGTCCTGCCGCCAGAAGATCATGCCCAGGGCGCCCGCGTGGGAAACCTGCACCGGTTTCTCGCCTCCCGCGCTGACATCGGCCTTGCTGGCATCAAACGGGCGCACATAGACCTCAAATGTCTCGGCCTCGATCTCGTTCGACACGTAGGCTATGAAGCGGGAATCGGGAGAAAACCGGGCCTGGGCCACGTTGTACTCGTCGCGCAGCCACTCAATCGCTTTTCGCTCAAGAGCCTTCTGATCTCCACTGAGCGGCACCACGTGCAAGACCCCCCCGCAGCCATCGTGGAAGCTCAGGAACTTTCCGTCCGCCGACCAGTCCGTCAGCACCATGCCTGCGCCCGGCGTGTACTGAAACAGTTGCTCTTCATCGCCCGTGCCGTCCCACGCTTTTCGATAGATGCTGGAAAATTTCCCGCGCGTCGACACATAGGCCACCTGACGGCCGTCCGGAGACCAGATAGGCGCATTCTCCGGTAGGGTATCATTCGTGACTGGCGTGCCCTTACCCGAGGCGACGTCGAACGTCCAGATGTCCTGATTGCCCTCTCGTGGATCAACCCTCATAACCGCCACCTTGGTTCCGTCCGGTGAGAGCGCGGGCTGAACGTAAAGACCGGGTTCCCCAACCTTGTGCAGAACGTTCCCCTGGCCGTCGAACATCGTGATCTGCCGAAGGGTCGGCGCATGGGGCACGGCGATCACCACCCGCTCGCCGTCGCGGCTGACACTGGCCAGCGTAAGAGTGACGGGGACTGCCTCCGAGAGGCGGAACAGCAACTTCGGCTTTCCGAATTGGAACGCGGAAGCTGTGCTGACATCCACCGCCATCACGCCTCGATCGGCCGCCACGTAGTACATTTCCTTGCCGTCCCGCCGCCACCAGGCCGGGCCCTGGCCACCTTGGTCCGACACCTGCCATGGCCCCGCGGCCGGTGCAGCCCCCGCGCCGGCCGATTGATCGAACGGCCGGACATAGACTTCATTCGTCCCGGACTGATTCGACTCGTAGGACAGGAAGCGGCCGTCGGGAGAAAGGCGCGATCCCTGCACCCGAAACTCGGTACGAAAAACCTGGCTGGGTGTGCGACCTTCGGCAAGCTCACCCCTCGACTCGGCTCGGGGTGACCCTGAGCTTGTCGAAGGGTCAGGTCGCCCCGAGCCAATCGAGCCTGTCGAAGCAGTCGAGGGGCGCTCCCTATCGCCAGCGAGCGGTAGCAAGTACAAGGTCCCTCCCGAAAGGTCCGTCGTGGAGAAGCTCAGGAAACGTCCGTCCATCGACCAGTCGTAGAGGAACATGTTCGCGCCGGGATGCTGGTACAGGAGTTCCTCGGTTCCCCCTCCGTTCGAAGCTTTTCGGTACAGACCGAAATACCCGCCGCGCAACGCCACATACGCCACCTGGCTGCCGTCCGGAGACCAGACCGGCGCCCACGCGTGCTCCCGGTTTTGACTGGAGGTGATCCGTGTGCTGTGCCCAGTGGCCACATCCAACACCCAGAGATTCACGGTTTCGCTCTCTAAATCTGTCTCTCCCACGGCCAGCCGCGTCCGGTCCGGCGAGAAGACCGGCCAGCTGTAAATCGCACGCTCCCCGACCGTCGTTACAACCTTCCCTTGGCGGTCGAACACGGTGAGTACTCGAGCCTGGGCCTCAAACTGTTGGGCGATTCGTCGGGCCCTCGCGGCTACAGCTTGGTCGTCGGCGTTGGCCTGGGCTGTCGCCTGGCCCAGGACGGGCACGGGAACCAGGAGAAGCGCGGACAGGCCAGCCGTCGCGACCAGGATTGCCGCCTGGAAAGAATTCTTCACCTTGAAACCTCTCGCGAGTAGTGCGCTGCGCTTGACGCTTCAGAGCACCCTGCAGAATTACGAACTACGACGATCACCGCAAAGCTCGCAGAACCCGCGGAGGCTTTGGGGCTGATCTGCGGTCTCTGTGTGCTCCGCGGTTTTCGTCGGTCAATTTCGCAACGCTCTTGAACGTGATTCAGCCACGAAAACACGAAACCACTAAGCAAGCCTTGCTGTTTCGTGATTTCGAGTTTCGTGGCGACCGCAAGTGCTCCAAGCCTCGTCGGCAGTGGACCTCAGCGCGCGAACGCGCTCACCGGCACACTGATGGTGAACACGAAACGCTCACCGTCGCGGCTGACGCTTCTCCACTGGAACGGATTTCCGACCACGGGACCCGGCAACTTGAACAGAAGCCTCGGCGTCCCCGCCCGAAACGTGGGAGTCGTGGTCACGTCCACCGCCATCACCTCCCACTCCGGGGTCAGGTAGTACAGTTCCTTGCCGTCCTGCCGCCAGAAGATCATGCCTCGGGCGCCCGCGGTGGACACCTGCACCGGTGTCGCGCCTCCCGCTCCGGTCTCGAGCTTGCTGGCATCAAACGGGCGTACGAAGACTTCAAAGATCTCAACCTCGATCTCGTTCGACAGGTAAGCCATGAAGCGGGAATCAGGAGAAAACCGGCCCTGGAGCACGTCGTACTCCTCCCGCCACCCAAACGCTTTCCGCTCGAGCGCCTTCTGACCTCCACCGATCGGCACAACGTGCAGGTTTCCCGAGTCGAAGGTCAGGAACTTTCCGTCCGCCGACCAGTCCGTCAGCACCATGCCTGCGCCCGGCGTGTACTGAAACAGCTGCTCTTCATCGCCCGTGCCGTCCCACGCTTTTCGATAGATGCTGGAGAATTTCCCGCGCGTCGACACATAGGCCACCTGACGGCCGTCCGGAGACCAGATAGGAGCATTCTCCGGTAAGGTATCAACCGTGACCGGCGTGCCCTTGCTCGTGGCTACGTCGAACGTCCAGATGTCATTGTCGCCCTCCCGCGGATCGATCCTCATCACCGCCACCCGTGTTCCGTCGGGTGAGAGCGCCGGCTGGACGTAGAGACCAGGTTCCCCCACCTTCTTGATAACCTTCCCGTTACGGTCGAACACCGTGATCTGCCGCAGCGTAGGCGCCGGAGGCACGGCGATCACTACTCGCTCCCCGTCGCGGCTGACACCGATCCCCCCGGGAAAGACGGGGACCGCCTCCGACAGGCGGAACAGCAATTTCGGCTTTCCGAATGTGACCGTGCGAGCGGTGCTGACCTCCACCGCCATCAGGCCTGAATCGGCCGCCAGATAGTACAGTTCCTTGCCGTCCTGCCGCCAAAAGCCCTGGCCTTGGCCACCTTGGTCGGACACCTGCCACGGCCCCGCGGCCGGTGTCGCCGCCACGCCCGCCGATGGGCCGAACGGCCGGACATACACTTCAAATTTTTCGGACTGGTTCGACGAATACGACACGAAGCGGCCGTCGGGAGAAAGGCTCGACCCCTGCACCTGAGATTCAGAGCGAAAGACCTCGATGGGTTTTCGCTCCCCACCACCACCGAGCGGTATCGCGAACAAGGCCCCTCCTGAAAGATCGGACGAGGAAAAGCTCAGGAAACGTCCGTCCATCGACCAGTCGGTGAGGATCATCCCAAAGCCGGGATTCTTGTACACGAGCTCTTCGGTTCCCTCGCCGTTCGAAGCTTTTCGGTACAGACCCTCGGATCCGCGGCGCAACGCCACATACGCCACCTGGCTGCCGTCCGGGGACCAGACCGGCGTCCGCATGAATTCCCGCGGTTGGTTGGAGGTGATCCGTGTGCTGTTCCCCGTGGCCACATCCAACACCCACAGGTCGTTGGTCTCGCTCTCGAGATCGTTCTTGATCACGGCCAGCCGTGTCCGGTCTCCCGAGAAGACCATCGCGTTATACAGCGCACGATCCCCGACCGTGGCGACGACCTTCCCTTGGCGGTCGAACACCGTGAGCACGCGAGCGTTGAGCTCGAACTGTTGGGCGAGCCGTTTCGCCTTCGCGGCTTTGCCTTTGTCGCTGGCTTGGTCGCCGGCTGTGGCAGAGGCCGGCGCCTGGCCCAAGACGGACGCCGGCGCCAGCAGCAAGGCGGCAAACAGCGTCGCCGCGATGACGATCGGAATGTGGTGAACGTGGCCGGAATTCTTCACGTGAAACCCCCTTCGCACAGGTTCTGGGCCGACAGCCGTCGCACTCAGTACTGGGATTTCAACAATTCTGCGGACATAACGACACGACGGTCCCGTCCGGCAGTGTGATCAGCCGTATGAGCCCGGAAAGTGAGCCGTCCCTGGCGCGGCTGGCTTCCACTGTCACCGTCTTGCCGATCGCGTTCTGGAACTCGATCTTGCCGACGCTGCGGGTTCGGAAAAAACCCGGCGACGGCCCCTCGAACAACCAGGTCTCCACCTGGCCCTGGTCGCTCGTCGCGTCCACGGACAACCCGATGTGGGGATTCGTCCACTCGGTCTTGTTCAGCGTGCCGGTCCGTGTGAATCGATTGTTGAAATCGAAGGCGGCCGACATGTTGTGATGCGCCCACGCCCAACCTGCGACCAGCGTGAGCGCCAGTGTGACGGAGGCGCAGATGCTCGGCTTCATTGAAGATGCTCCTTTCGAGCGTCCCGTGAGAGGTTCTTGATGAGCCCGAACGGCGGGGCGCTGCAGGTGCGGCGTGTCGCCCGAAAGGCTCAAGAAGCGATTGTTCGAGTGACAACAGGATACACCGAGTCCCACGTTCCTAGTCCCTAGTCCCTAGTTCTCCCCCGGCTCCCCCGTCCTTGCTCTTGGCCGACGCGTGACATACCCTGCACCCTCAACACCCCATGCCCAGCGCACTCTTTCGCACCAAGAGCCTCGACGCGATCCTGGCGGACGGCGCCGCGCCGCAGCATCAGCTCAAGCGCACGCTCGATGCCTTCGACGTCGTCATGCTGGGCATCGGCGCCATCATCGGCGCGGGCATCTTCGCGACGGTGGGAACCGCGGCGGCCGGCGATGCCGCGCGACCGGGCGCGGGCCCGGCGCTCATCCTGTCGTTCGCGCTGACCGCGGTCGCGTGCGGGTTCGCGGCGCTCTGCTACGCCGAGTTCGCCGCGATGGTGCCGATCTCTGGAAGCGCCTACACGTATTCCTACGCCACGCTCGGCGAGCTCGTGGCCTGGATCATCGGCTGGGACCTGATCATCGAGTACGCGGTCGGCAACGTCGCGGTCGCGATCAGCTGGGGCAACTACTTCAAGACGTTCGTCTCGGGATTCGGCGTTCACATCCCCGACTGGCTCTCCACCGACTATCGCACCGCGGCGCGCATCCCCGGACTGTTTGAGAACGCGCCACACCTGTTCGGCGTCCCGATCGTCGTCAACGTGCTCGCGATCGGCATCGTCGCGCTCATCACGATCGTGCTGGTCATCGGCATCCGCGAAAGCGCGACGATGAACACGGGCATGGTGGTGATCAAGCTGCTGGTGCTGGGGCTTTTTGTCGCGGTCGGCTGGGGCTATACGAGGGCCGAGAACTGGACGCCGTTCGCGCCGAACGGCTGGGCGGGCGTTCAGGCGGGCGCCGCGATCGTGTTCTTCGCCTACATCGGGTTCGACGCGGTCTCGACGGTGGCGGAAGAGGTGAAGAACCCGAAACGCGATCTGCCCATCGGCATCATCGGATCGCTCATCGTCTGTACGCTCATCTACGTGGTCGTGGCCATTGTGTTCACGGGCATCATCCCCTACGACGTGCTGGTGCAGAAGCTCGCGACCGAACAGGCCGAGCCGCTGACGATGGCGCTGCAGTACGCGAGCATCGAACGATGGGGCGACCTGCTGGTCGGGATCGTCGCGCTCGGATCGGTTGTGGCGCACACGGCCGTGCTGCTCGTGTTCCAACTCGGCCAGCCGAGAATCTTCTTCTCGATGGCGCGCGACGGTCTGCTCCCCCAGAGCTTCGCGAGGGTGCACCCGCGGTTCCGCACGCCGCACGTGACGACGATCCTCACGGGCGTGGTGGTGGGCGTGTGCGCGATGTTCACGAGCATCGACGAGATGGTGGACCTCACGAACATCGGCACGCTGTTCGCGTTCATCCTGGTGTGTCTGGGCATTCTGATTCTGCGGAAGCGCGATCCGGACCGGCCGCGCGCGTTCCGGACGCCCTGGGTGCCCTTCATCCCGGTGGCCGGCATGCTCTCGTGCTTCTATCTGATGCTCGGTCTGCCGTGGATCACGTGGATTCGGTTCGGGCTTTGGCTGGCGCTCGGCCTGGTCGTCTATTTCGCATATGGCTTTAGAAGGAGCGGCCTCGCGAGTCGTTAGTTGTTAGTCGTGAGTCGTTAGTCGTGAGTCGTCAGTCCCGAGCCCCCACCTCCGCTCTCCTGATCGCTGGGCGAGCTACGGCGGGCAGGCCGAGTCCTCAGCTAGCGGCTAGCTCTAGCCTCCAGCCTCCAGCCGATACGCGTGGTCGTTCGAGCACACGACCAGCGCGCCCTGTCGATCGAATGCCAGACCAACGAGTCCGGGTCCGGCCAGCACCAGTTCGGGCTCGCCGGCGTGCGGCAGGCGGTACAAACCGCTCGAACCGGCCAGCGCCTCGGCGACAAACAGGGTGCCCTCCGCATCGAACGCCAATCCCTGTGGGCGTCCAAACGCCTGGGTTCGGATTGTCACCGTACCGTCCAGCGCCACGCGGTACACGGCGTCGTAGGGACACAGCGTCGGACCCGTGACATAGAGCGCGGCGTCCGGCCCGAGCACCAGATGGAACGCGGCGACACTCGCCGGCAGCGAGGCCAGTGTGGAGGTGTGACCACGAGAATCCACCCGGAAGATTGTGCCCGTGCGATCGCCCACGTAGAGAGTGCCGTCTGGCGCGAACGCGAGCCCGCACGCCACCCCTAGATCGGTCGCAAACGGCTTGGCGTCGCCGTTCTCGGCCAGTTGGTACACGATGCCCTCGAAGCGGCTCGACACGTACAGGCGGCCCTGCGGATCGATGGCGAGCGAGGTGGGATTGACGATACCCGAGGCGAACGCCTCGCGCGTGCCGTTGGGCCGCACGCGAAAGATCGAAACCGGAACCTGGAGGCCTCTCGTGCCGCTGTATGTCACATACAGGTTGCCGTCCCGATCGAACACGGGGTTGTCGACTTGATGAAGACCGGTGGCAAACCGCGTCGCGATGGCCAGCCATGCGTCGCCGTCAGCGCCCGCGACCGACACCGCCACGGGACCGTTCTCGGCGATCACCGGCGGCACGAGCGCCACGATGCGGTGGGGCGACGCGAACACGACGCGCGCAGGCTCCGTGCCAATACGGACCTCGGGCAGCCGGGGCCCGTGGATGGGAAACCCTGAGCCGAGGATCGTGACGCGCCCGCCTTCAATCGCACGCGGCGGCTCGACGGACGTTACTCGAGGAACAGACATGAATAGTCGTTAGTCGTTAGTCGTTAGTCGCTAGTCGTGTAGAGAGACGTGAGTCACAAGTGTAGCGGTCGCGGCCGCAGACTCGCGAACCGACTGTCGTGATTATCGAGGCAGGCCTAACGACCAACGACTATCGACTAATGACTATCGACTGACGACGACTCTCTGTGCTAGGAGTCGTCGAGCTCCGCGTTCCAGTACAGATAGTCGCGCCAGCTGTCGGGAGCGTTTCGCAGCCCAATCGTGATGCGGATGGCGGGCGCCGATACGGGGCGCTTCGGCACGCGCATCAGGTGCATGCCGGCCTCGGTGGGCGTGCGGCCACCCTTGCGCCGGTTGCACTGGACGCAGGACGTGACGATGTTCTCCCAGTCTTTGCGGCCGCCCTGAGCGACCGGCAAGACATGGTCGAACGTCAGCTCGTTGGTCGGAAAACCGTCGCCGCAGTACTGGCAGCTATGGTCATCGCGCGCATAGATGTTCGCGCGCGAGAAGGGCACGTAGTCGAAGCGGCGCTTGATCCTGATGTAGCGCAGAAGCCGGATCACCGATGGCAGCTTGAAGCTGATCGAAACGGCGCGGATCTCCCGGTCGTACACAGAGATCACCTCAACCTTGCCTTGGCAGAGGAGCGTAATCGCCTTCTGCCAATGGACAATCTTGAGGGGCTCGTACGACGCGTTGAGGAGAAGCGTCTGTTCCACTTTTCGGCATTGTGCCCGACACGTGTCGACCTGTCAAGACGCCGACACTGTAAACATCTCGGAACGCAGTGGTTAGCGGCGAATGCGGGCGCCTACCGTCGCGCCGGTCTCGTACCGATACCCCTAGACATCTTCTAAAGCCGGTGGCCATGCGCATCAGGTAAGTGTTGCGGCTTTAGAAGCTGTCTTAGTGCGGCCGCAACGCGGCCGCCTAGTAGCGAAGATTCGACGTTCGAGCCCATGGGCTGTGTAACCGCCGGTGTGAGACGAAGCTTCGCTACAATGCACAGTACGGCAAACCGTCCCGGCCTGCGGTGCCACCCCGGCCTTGGCGGCGCCGCCTCGGCTCTAGTGCTGTCGACCGTTCTGGCGGGCTGCGCGTCGAGCGGGACTGCTGGCCACGTGCCGGTGCCCAAGCCGTTTCCGATGCCGGACCCCATAGGTACGAGGCGGGGCTCGCCGTCCACGCCACCCGAACGCGCGCCAGCCGCACCGCCGGCCGCGTCGCCGTCGGCTGCGTCGAGGCCGACGATTTTCGATTCGTACGCGCTCGTGGGCACGGCGCTCGAATTGCGGGGCACGCCGTACCTCAACGGCGGCGCGAGCCCACGCGGTTTCGACTGCAGCGGCTTCACACAGTACGTATTCGCGCAATACGGTGTGGCCCTGCCGCGGGCGGTCCGCGATCAGTACAGGCTTGGCACAACCGTCAAGGCGGGCGAGCTGGCGGCCGGCGATCTGGTGTTCTTCACCACGACGGATCCCGGCGCGTCACACGTGGCCATCGCCGTCGGTGGCGACGAGTTCGTCCACGCCCCAAGCTCCACAGGCGTGGTTCGAGTGGAGCGCCTGGGCGCGGCCTACTGGTCGAGCCGTTTTGTGGCAGTGCGGCGCGTCCGATAGCAGGCTGCTGAAAAACGCGGCCTGAAGTGAAACTCAAAACTGATCGGGCTCCGCGGCTGGCGCGGACCTCAATGGTTGGTCGGGCTCAGGCCGGACTTCACCCCGCCCTTCGGCAGGCTCAGGGCGAAGCCCTTCGGCAGGCTCAACGCGAGGCCCTTCGGCAGGCTCAGGGTCAGGCCCTTCGACAGGCTCGGCGTGAGGCACTTCGGCAGGCTCGGCGTGAGGCGATTCGGCAGGCTCCTCGGCACGGATCCCTTCGGCAGGCGCAGGGCGAGGCCCTTCGACAGGCTCAGGGCGGGGCGGGGCCGTATCGGGCGGCGGCACCACCACGTGCATCCGTCCCAGAATCAGGCGCTGACGGTTGCGTAGCCGCGGCGTCGGATGCGCGGGGTTCAGCAGGCGCGGGTTGACGATGGCGCCCGCCAGGAGCGCCGATTCCGTCGGGCCCAACGCCGCCGCGGACGTGCCGAAGTAGGAGCGCGCCGCCGCTTCAACGCCGTACACGCCGTCGCCCCACTCGATGACGTTCAAATAAATTTCGAGAATGCGCGCCTTCTCCAGCTCTGCCTCGAGGCGACGGGCGATGATGAGCTCGCGCAGCTTGCGCAGCGGATTTCTCGACGGCGAGAGATACAGGTTCTTGGCCAGCTGCTGTGTGATGGTGCTGGCGCCGCGCACGAGCTGCCCGCGCTCCCAGTCGAGCTCGATGGCTTTTCGAAGCTCGTCGTAGTCGAGGCCGTCGTGCGACCAGAACGCGGCGTCTTCGGCGACGAGCACCGCGCGCTTCAGGCTCGGCGAAATGCGGCTGTAGGCCACCCACCTGTGCACCCGTTTGGGCTCGTTGCCCCTCGCGCGCGCCTCCCGATCGCGCAGGTCCATGAATGCCGTGGTCTCGGGATTCAACTTGGCGAGCGGACGGACGTCGGGCAGCGTGAGATACGCGTACGCCAGGCACCCGAAGCCGAGGGCCGCGACGCTCGCTGCCGCCGTGCCGATCCGGCTCGTCCAAGTCTGAGTCCGAGTCTTAGGGCTGCGCTTCATAGGCAGGCACCTTGTTCCCCTGAAGCGCCAAGGCGCTCTCGAGCGCGCCGATGAGCAACACGATCAGCCGCGGCGCGGAGCCCGCGCCCATCAGGCCCACGCGCCAGATCTGTCCGGCGAGCGGACCGAGGCCGGCGCCGATCTCGATGTTGAACTGGTCGAGAAGGTGCTTTCGCACGGCGGGGTCATTGACGGTGTTCGGCACGCGCACCGCGTTCAGCGTCCACAGCCGCTCGCCCTCGGGCGGCAGCACGGAGAGCCCGATCGTCTTCAGGTCCTCGATGAGCGCACGATGGTTGCGCTCGTGCCGCGCCCACCGCGCCTCGAGCCCTTCCTCTTCGACGATGGCGAGCGCTTCATCGAGCGCGTACACGAGTGTGGACGACATCGTGTGGTGGTACTTCCGGTTCAGCCAGTAGTCCTGCAGGAGCTGAAGGTCGAAATAGAAACTGCGGCACTTCACGCGCCTCTCGAGCGCGCGCGGACCGAACACGACGGGCGCGAGCCCCGACGGGGCGCCAAGGCACTTCTGCGTGCAGCTGTAGCAGGCGTCGATGCTCCACGCGCCGACGTCGAGCGGGTGGCCGCCGAACGACGTCACGGCGTCGACGATCGTCAGCGCTCCGCGCTCGCGCGCGATAGGCGCCATGAGGTCGACTGGGTTCAGGACACCGGTCGACGTCTCGGCGTGGACCATGGCGACGAGGTCGGCCGGCGTCCTGTCGAGCGCGCGGCGGAGCGCGGCGGGATCGCACGCGCGGCCCCACTCGACGTCGAGACGCGTAACCGTGGCGCCGTACCGCTCGCACATCTGCGCGAGCCGATCGCCGAAGTAGCCGGTCACAACGGCGAGCGCGCGCGTCCCCTCCTTCACGAGGTTGGCGACCGCGGTCTCCATGCCCGAGGTGCCTGTGCCCGAGACGGCAAACGCAAACGAACCCTCGGGCGCTCGAAACATCCGCGTGAGCCGCGCCCGCACGTCGTCGAGGAGCGCCAGCATCAGGGGATCGAGAGGGCTGACGGTGGGCGACGCCATGGCGCGCATGACGCGCGGAGACGTGGGGCTCGGGCCGGGACCAAGCAGAACGCGATCGATGTCGGGAAGCAGGCTCATACGGCAATCTGCTCGAACGGCGCGAGCGCGTCTCTGAGCGCCGCGACGCCGGCATCAGCGAGCGGCATGAGCGGCGGACGCGGCACGCCGACATCGCAACCCGTGAGTGCCAGCGCGGCTTTGAGCCCCGGGACGCCATACACCGGACCGAGGAGCCGCGCGAGCGGCACGATCTGGCGCTGCAGATCGCGCGCCTCGTCGTGGCGACCCTGCCGGAAGAGATCGTACAGCCGCACGCAGACATCGGGAATGACGTTGGCCAGCGCGAGAATGCCGCCCGCGACGCCGACCGAGAGCGCCGCGTAGAACGTGGTGCTCGACCCGGCGAGCACCGGGAAGTCGTTCGGCGTGCCGTGCACCAGATCGGCCACCTGCGCGATGTCGCCGCCCGATTCCTTCATCCCAATGATGTTCGGGTGGCGAGCGAGCTCGGACACGGCAGCCGGGAGCAGATTCACGCCCGTCATCGCGGTGAAGTTGTACAAGAGCACCGGCACGGGCGAGGCGTCGGCAACGGCGGCGTAGTGGCGGACGAAGACCTCCGTGGTCATCTGCGACTTGAAGAATCCGGGCGTGCGCACCAGCACGCCGTCGACGCCGAGCGCCGCCGCGCGCCTCGTGGCCCGAATCGCGGCCTGCGTGGACTCGCGGCCGGTGCCGGCCAGCAGTGTCCGGCCAAGCGGCACCGCCTCGCGCGCGACCGCAATGGCGCGATCGCTCTCGTCTTCGTCCATCAAGACGGCTTCGCCGTTCGAGCCGAGGATGACAAAACCGGTCAGCGGACCCTTCACCCAGCGCGCGAACGCCGCTTTCAGCCGCGTCGTGTCCACGCGATCGCCGTCGTCGAACGGCGTCGGAACAGGCGCCAGTACCCCCGTGAGATTCATGATGCCAATTGTACGCCCCCGAATCCCGAACACGACGATTACCGCATCGCCCGACAGGCTCGGGATGCCCTGAGCCCGTCGAAGGGCAGAGACCGCAGAGATCGCAGAGAAATTCTTATTCAGCCCCCGAGGCCCAAGTCCACGTCCTCCAGCCTCCCAACCTCCAGCTAGTCTCTAGACTCTAGCCTCTGACCTGCGTCACATGAGCCGCTCGTACTGCGCGCCCGCGGACCGGTTCTGCAGCGTCAGGTTCAGCCCCCACACCACGAGAAACATCGCGGCGGCGGGGCTCAGCAACCAGGGAAAATCGGCGAATGCCGCGATGTTCGACGCGTCCTCGAGCATGGTCCCCCAACTCGCGATCGTATCGGGAAACCCGAGGCCCACGTACGACAAGGTGGCTTCCGCGACGATGAACGCGGGCACGAGCAGGGTGATTTCCACAACCAGGAAGCCGCGGGCTGCCGGCAAGAGATGCCTGCACAGCACGCGCGCGTGGCCGGCCCCGAGCGACGCCGCGGCGGCGGCATAGTCGAGCGCGCGTTCAGTCCTGACGATCGCCCGCACGCCGCGCGCGATGAACGGCGAGCCCACGACGGCGAAAATGGCCGCCAGCAGGGCGAACACCGCGGGAGCGTCGAGCGTGAGCGGCATCATCGCGCGCAGGACCAGCGCGACGTACATGGCGGGCAGCACCAGCACGAAATCGGACGCCCGCATCATGACGTCGTCCACCACGCCGCCGACGTAACCCGCCACCCCGCCGAGCAGCGCGCCGATGAGCGTCGCGCCGAGCGCGGCCAGAAGCGCCAGGGCGAGCGAGAGTCGAGCCCCAAAGAGCAGGCGACTGAACACGTCGCGGCCAAAGCTGTCGGCGCCCAACAGAAGCAGGGGCGCCCGCCCGTCGTCGCTCGAGGCCACGAGGCGGCCCGTGGCGAGCCATGCCAGGGGCACGGGCGATGTGCGGTCTTCCTCGTATCGCTGCTCGAGCTGGCTGACGCGCGTCCACGGGTAAATGAACGGAGCACGCCACGATCCCGCGGCGTCGCGCAGGCGCACCGCGGTCGGCGGTGCGTTCAGGAGGCCAGGGAACCGCCGATCCGTCTCGTGGGGCGCGACGAAGGGTGCGGCCAGCGCGGCCACGGCAGTAGTAATAAGGACACTGGCACCCAGCCGCTGGACCGTGAACGCATGGAGGGCGGGTCTCCTGCTCACTCTCGCGCCCTCGGGTCGACCAGCGCCAGCGCGGCGTCGGACACGAGCGTGCCCGCCGCCAGGAAGATCGATCCGGCCGCGGCGCAGCCGGCCACCAGATACACATCCCGCGCGCGCAACGCGTTCAACATCAGGCTGCCCAGACCCGGCCACGTCGTAATGACCTCGACCGCAAACGATCCGCTGAGCAGCGTGCCGACGACGAGACCGTAAATCGACGCGACCGGCCTGAGCGCGGCTTTGAGCGCGTCGCGCCAGACCACTCTCGATCGCGGAACGCCGCGCGCGAGCGTCGCCAGCACGTAGGGCTGGGCGATCACTTCGGCGGTGGCCTGCGCCTGCAGCCGCTCGAACATCGCCGAGAGCGGCAGCGCAAGGGCGAGGACGGGCACCACCATGTGGCGTAGAAGATCGATTGCGACGTACTCGAAGCTCTCCATATTACCCCCGGGGCCACCGGGACCGATCGAGCTCATGCCGCCGATCGGAAACCATCCTGTACGTGCGGCCAGGAATACGAGGAAGAGCGAGGTCAGGAGGGGCGGCATGGACAGCAGGAAGACCGACGCGGCGCGCACCATGCCGGGCAAGACGCCGCCCGCACGCGCGCCCGAGAAGACGCCCAGCGGCAGTCCGATGAAGGTCGCCAGCACGAGCGCCGTCGTGGCCAGCAGCGCCGTGTTGGCGGCGGCTTCGGAAATGAGGTCGGCCACGGGCCGCCCGTTGGCGAGCGAGCGGCCGAAGTCGAACCGCGCGGCCCGCGCGAGCCAATCGACGTACTGCTCGGCGAGCGGGCGATCGAGACCGTAGCGCGCGCGAAGCGCGGCCATCTCCTCGGGCGTGGCGCTGAAGCCCAGCGTGCCAGTCACGTAGTCGCCGGGGGCCAGCTCCGCGAGCAGCAGCGACGCTGACGACACGGCGAACACCAGAAAACCCGCGAAGACGAGCCGCCGTAGAAGAAAGAACAACATCAGCCGTTCAAGGCCTCACCCATAACGAGTCGGGTGACCACAGGAATTGCGGCCGCTGGACGGCCGGCGTCAGCCCCATCACGCGCGAGGACGCCGCCATGAAGATTCTCGGCGCCGCGAAATGCACGACGGGCAGATGCTCGGCGAAGATCTTCTGGACCTCGTCGAACGTCCGCTTGCGCTCCCCTTCGTCGAGCGCGGCCGTTTGCCGGGCCATCAACTCGTCAATCTGCCGCTCCCACGCGGTGGCCGGCGTTTTCTGGCCGAGGTTCCAGACATGGAAGCCTCCCGCGCTCAACCAGTATTCTGTTTGCAGCGCCGGATCGACGTCGGTCATCCCGATGTGGAAGTACGCGGCCTCGTAGCCCTGCCCCGACACGAAGCGCGCGACCGCGGCGTTCCCTTCGAGGGCCACGATATCCACAGCCAGCCCGATCTTCTTCAGCTCGTCGCGAAGCACCTGCGCGCCGCGCTCGAGCGCCGTCTGCCCCTTCTGGGTCGTCAGCGAGAACCGTGCGGCGACGCCGCGCGCGTCTTCCAGCATGCCGTCGCCGTTTCCGTCGGTCAGGCCAATCCCGGCCAGGAGCGCCTCGGCACGCGCCGGGTCGTAGGGCGTCTGCGGCACGGCTGATGAAAACCACTTCCGGTTGGCCGGCGTGACGGGACCATACACCGGTACGCCCGCCCCGAGAAACACCGTATCGGCAAACGCCTTCCGATCGACCCCGAACGAGATCGCCTGCCGAAGCTCGTCGCGCTGCAGCCACGTCGCGCGCGGATCGGCGCCGAACGCGCCCGGTTTCAGATTGATCCAGAAACTGTCGGCGTCGAGCGCGCCGCCCAGGTCGACCAGCTGCACACGACCTCGGTCCGCCGCGCGCTTGAGCGCGGCGTAGTCTTCGGGCCTCGCCTCGGACGTCATCATGTCGGCCTGGCCCGTTTCGAGCCGCAGGACCTGGCCGTTCTGGTCGGGCACGATGTCGACGACGACGCGATCGAGGTACGGCAGCGGGACCCCGCTCGAATCTTTGCGGAAGTAGCGGTCGTTTCTCGAAAAGACCAGCCGCTGTCCCGGGCGGAAGTCGGTCAACACGAAGGGGCCGAGCCCCGTGATCTCGGACACCGGCGTCGACAGGCTCCACGCGTCGGCGAACGTGCCGGCCTGGAGCGCCGCCTCGAGCTTGTGTTTCGGCAAAATCGGCAGGTTGTCCAGCAATCTGAGACCGGGCGCAAACGGCACGGGGAACGTGATGACGACGGTGAGCGGGTCGGGCGCCGAGACGCGCAGCGGCTGGCCGCCAGCCATCACGTCTCCTCCAATCGTCGGGCCGCCGCCTTTCGGGTCGTACGCCGCCGCGAACGAAAACAGCACGTCGTCGGCCGAGAAGGGGTGACCATCGGCGAAGGTCACGTTCGCGCGAAGCTTCACGGTATAGCTCCGGCCGTCGTCGGCGCGGGTCCAGCGTTCGGCGAGCCACGGCTCGATCTCCTGCGTGACGCGATTGACGCGAACGAGCCGTGCCTGCGTGAGAAACGTCAGAACGTCGGTCGTGCCGTCGTGTTGGGTGTACCAGTTGAAGGACTGCGGCTCGGTGCGAACCGATGCGACCAATTGGCCGCCACGAACCGGGGCAGCGCTCGAAATTGCCCCGATCGCCCCAGTCGGAGATGGCGAAGACTCACAGCCCGAGGCCAGGGCCGTGGCAAGGGCGAGGAAAGCGAAGGCCTCGAGGAGGCGAGTGTGTCTGGTCAAAAGCCGACCCAGCGGCCAGAAAGCTGCCCGATCAAGATTGCACGGAAAAGACGGCACCGCGTTGATTGTTTCGTGCAAACCGCCGTCCGATCACGAGCTTGTCGCCCCGTCCGGCTAAGTTTCTGACCGAGCTGCCGCCGAGGAGCCCGTCGCCACTGGCTGTCCATAGTACCTCCCCAAGTGGCTGTAATTCAACCAGTTAGAGACCCTAACAACGGATGAGCTCCTGCAGCTGGCACCCCCCGTGCGGTAGTACCTGAGCGAATCGGAGGGTTGCTCATGACGTTGAGCGCGCAGGCGCCCGAAGGCAGCGTCGAATCTCGTATCGGCCGGAGCGTTTCGCTGGACCACGCCGCGGCGCTGCTGGGCGTGTCGCGGCGGACCATCTACAACCGGATCCGCGATGGCCGGCTGCAGACGATTCGGACGCGTGGCGGATCCCAGCGCGTGCTGGTCGACTCGCTGACCGCTCCGCTCGAGCACGACGCGGGGAATTAATTTCTGCATCGACCTTTTTCGGGGGCACGTAATGGCACGAATTCCAGCAAGGCTTCGGCGAGTCGTGACGGTGGCGACAACGCTCACATTCGTTTCGATACTTGTGGCGGGGCCGGCCGACGCCCAGGCCCATCGCGCGCGGCTCAGCGCGGATCTGGCCGATCATCTGGCGGCCGGGTCGGCCTCGATCGACGTCATCGTCCACGGCACTCGTGCCGAGGTGGACGCGCTCGCGCGGCGGTACAACGTGCGCGTCAAGCGGTACCTGCGGAGCGGCGCCGTTCTGCGCGTCACCGCCGGTCAACTCGACGCCCTGCAGCAGGACGAGACGCTGGAACATCTATCGGCGGACGTGCCGATTCGCTCGATTGGCGACGTGACCGCACAGACCATCGGCGCCGATCAGGTCTGGGCCGGCGGCGAGGGCGTTCCGTCGTTGTCGGGCGCGGGCGTTGGCGTGGCGGTGATCGATTCGGGTGTCGACGCGAATCACGCGGCGCTCAGCGGCAAAGTTGTGTTCATCAGGGATTTCATCGGCGGCGACGGATCGGATCGGTACGGCCACGGCACACACGTCGCGGGGATCATCGCGGGTCGAGCGGGCCGAACGGCCGATACGAGCGACTACCGGGGCATCGCCTCGGGCGCGCGCATCATCAACCTGCGCGTGCTCAATGAAGACGGAGCGGGCATGGCCAGCGACGTGATCGAAGCCATCGACTGGGCGATCGAGAACCGCCGCCAGTTCGACATCAAGGTGATCAATCTGTCGCTCGGCGCGCCGGTGACGCAGCCGTATCGCGACGACCCGATGTGCGAGGCCGTGGAGCGCGCGGTGGCGGCGGGCATGCTGGTGATCGTGGCGGCCGGCAACTACGGCATCGACGCGGAGGGCCGGCAGGTGTACGGGAGCGTGGCGACGCCGGGCAACGATCCGCACGTGATCACGGTGGGGGCGCTCGACACGCACGAGACGGCGGTGCGGTCAGACGACACGGTGGCGAAGTTCAGCTCGAAGGGGCCGACGCGGTACGACCTGGTGCTGAAGCCGGACCTGGTGGCGCCCGGAACGCGCGTGGTGTCGGCGGAGGCGGCGGGGTCGTATTTGTCGAGGACGTATCCGGCGCGGCACGTGGCGGGAACGGGTTCGGATGGGTATCTGCAGCTGTCGGGCACGAGCATGGCGGCGGGGGTGGTGAGCGGGACCGTGGCGCTGCTCTTGGAGGAGCGGGAGCGGTTGACGCCGCGCGACGCGAAGGCCGTGCTGCAAATGACGAGCTCGTTCATGCCGGGCGAGGGGTTGGTGGTGAGTGGCGCGGGGAGTTTGAATGCGCTGGCGGCGGTGGACTTGGTCGCAAACGGCGCTAGCTCGGCGGTTGGAGACACGGTAATCGCCGGGGAGATTGCAGAGGCGCTGGGATTCGCCTACACGGGCCGGGTTACTTCCCAGAGCCTCCAGAGTCCTTCTGACAGCGCAACCGTTCAGCTGCGCGTAACGCTGCCGGGAAAAACATCCGCTAAGCGCTCCGGAATAAGGCACACGAATTTCGGCATTCAGGCTGATTCAATCTTCTGGGGCCAAACCGATTCGATCTTCTGGGGACAGTCAGATTCCATCTTCTGGGGGCAATCCGATTCGATTTTCTGGGGCCAAGCTGCGTCGATTTTCTGGGGACAGTCCGACTCGATCTTCTGGGGACAGATGGACGCTGATTCCATCTTCTGGGGGCAATCTGACTCGATCTTCTGGGGTCAGATGGCTAGCGACGAGCATTTCTAGATCCGACAGATTCTTTGAAGGAGAACCGTGATGAGCCGCCTAATCATCTGGGAAGACTAAGCCGATAACGAGTAGGCGCTGGTCCAGCCCCTCGAAATGGTCAGATTCGCCCAACTCCGGCGACCTGCAAGAGCCTACGTGTCTGCCGTCGTGCTGGCCGGTACGGCAGCAGTTGTACATTCGACGTATAGGCTCGTCCTTGATCCTCCCGGCGCCCAATGGGGCGTGATCGCAGCATTGACGCTGCTGACTGGATCGTTCAGCGTCAAAGACGCGTCAATTAATGCTCGGATTTCAATATCTGAGACTTTCGTTTTTGTAGCGGTACTCCTCTTCGGAACGCCCGCCGGAACGATCATGGTGCTGTTAGAGGCCCTGATCGTCATCTTTTGGATGAGTCCAATCGGGCGGCCGTTCCATCGACTCGTCTTCAATCTTGCGGCACCAGCTATAGCACTTTGGATCGCGGCAACAGTCTTCTTCCTGTTTCCAGGGATTGAGCCCTATTCCCTGCATTCGACTCCCCTTGCCGATCTGATCCTTCCGCTGACTGCGTTCACAGGTCTCTACTTTCTATTGAACAGTTGGCTGGTTGCGATCGCTGTCGGGCTTGAAACCCAACAGTCAGCGATGGTCATTTGGTGGACGCGCTTCACATGGCTGTCGGTCAACTATTTCAGTGGCGCCTCCGTGGCCGCGCTGATAGTGACCTACATGCGAGAGCTTGCTCCGAGCGCTTTGCTAATCATTGTGCCTCTTTTGGTCGTGTCCTATCTGACATTTCGAACTGCCATGGGTCGAGTAGAGGACAGCAACAAACACCTGAGCGAGTTGAACCGCCTATATCTCTCGACGATCGAAACTTTGGCAATGGCCATCGACGCCAAGGACCAGATCACTCACGGCCACATTCGGCGCGTTCAAGGATACGCCGTTGGATTGGCTCGGCACATCGGCGTAACCGACGACAAGTTGATCAAAGCAATCGAGGCCGCGGCGCTCTTACACGACATGGGCAAGTTGGCAGTTCCAGAATACATCCTGAACAAGCCTGGCAAGTTAACCGGTCTCGAGTTCGAAAAAATGAAACTTCACGCGAGCGTCGGAGCTGACATCCTGTCTGCGATCGATTTCCCCTACCCCGTGGTGCCAATCGTCAGACACCACCATGAAAACTGGGACGGAACTGGATATCCTACGGGAATCAAGGGAACCGATATTCCGATCGGTGCCAGAATCCTGTCCGTGGTCGACTGCTTCGATGCCTTGACGTCAGACCGCCCATACAGGCCGCGACTTGCGGACGATGAAGCTTTACGAATTCTATTTGAGCGGCGAGGGAAAATGTACGATCCCCTCGTTGTTGATACATTTGCTCGAGTTCATACGATTATTGCGCCAGAGGTAGGCGTGGACCTTCCCACGGGAGCACTGGATGAGATTACAAGCTCGATACAGACGCGAGAAACGACCAGCCTCCCGCCGATCGAGGATATCGCTGCCGGTACGGACGCGATCATTACGCTGTACGAACTGGCAAGGGCCTTGGCCCACCAGCCGAACCTAATCGAAACAGGGGACGTCATTTCGAAGCACCTTCGCAGACTCGTTCCCTTCGCGTTTGTCGTCCTCTATCAATACGATGATGCAACGGACGAATTGATAGCAAGACATGCGAGTGGAGATCTCGCTGGACTTACCCGCGCCTTGCGCATTCCACTGGGTCAACGGCTTAGCGGCTGGGTTGCGGCAAATCGACAAGCGATATTGAATTCTGATCCAACGCTAGATCTTGGCGACCTCGCGAGGGCTTTCAGTCCCCGCCTCCGGAGTTGTCTCAGTTGCCCAGTGCTTCTGGGCGAGGAACAGCTTGTAGGAGTGTTGACACTCTATTCGTGTCAAAGTGAAGGTTTCACTGAGGATCACAGGCGGATAGTAGAAGCAGTCGCGCGTCAGTCTGCTCAAGCGTTCAAGTCCGCGATAGAATTCAGCTTCCAGTGACGCAGACACGGCCTGACCGAGTTGCCAAGTGTGGTCGGCTGTAACGTGCCTTCACGTCAAGGATGGTGAGGGTTCGTTTCGGCGGCTTCCAAAGTTGGCCCAGGTACATGCTGCTTCGCAACAACAAGATCGTTCTTCTCATGTCCACTGAAGCTCGTCACGATCGCGATGGGGTCGTGCAGTCCCCCTCCCGACGCTATTAACAGGGCTCTCCGGCCAGCTTCTGATCGGGTGGCACAGGGAATTGTGAAGATCAAATTCACCTCTTCGTCACAATATCAAATCGAGCCACAATTCGTCCGTCGAGCTCCGCCGTCATCGGAGGACTTATGGATCGTTTGAAGGCTGTGGAGAATCATGTCAGGGCCGGCCGATTTGCCGCGGGGCTACAAGCAATCAACGCTCTAGCACCTCGCGCAAGCGACCGTCCCGGCGTGGACGTCCTTCATGCACACCTATTGGAAAGAACTGGGCGGTACGGTCAGAGCTGGGCAATTTGCGAACGGCTTCTGAAAGCACCGAATCTTCCGGTCATCCACAAGAGCGCCTGCGAGCTCACTCTGGGGATTATCAAATTCGACACCTCAAGGTCACAGGCTGGGATTCTTCACTTTCAAAGGGCTCTATCACTTGCGAAGGCCGCCAAAGACCTCAAGCTGACTTTTTGGAGTCAACTTCGTCTGATGCTCGCCCTTGCCGACCGCTCAGGTCCGAATGCTGCGATTCCGTTGCTCGCCGAAGCCAGATCCACTTCCGTGCAACTCGGCGATCCTCAGGTGGCGGCGGCTCTTCACGTGTTCCTTGGGGAGATGGAGGCCAAGCGAGGTCTTGTGCAAAACGCCAGTCGACATACGACCCGAGGCCTTAGACTTCTGGGAGATTCGTCCAATCTGTGGATTGAGGCCAGGGCGGAGATAACCCTGGTCGCTCTGGCGATCATGCGGTCCGATATTCGGGAAGGAATAAGACACGCCGGGCACGCCCTCGAACTCGTTGAGCAAAGCGGCTGCGCCGGTCTCAAGAGGGCGTGTCTTGGGAATCTCGGCAACCTCTGCTACTTAAGTGGGCGATTCAAGGAGGCTGCGGATTACCTCGAATTGGCGTACGCTGCCCTTCCCGAGGATGGCGAAATGTCGAACGGGACGTGGGAGAGCATGGCTCGGATTCGACTTCGAGAAAACCGGAAGGAGGAAGCTGCTGCATGCCTACACAGGATTGAAGAGTCCATAGCAACTCCGGCTGATTGGCTTCTTTACGCAAATCGCCATTCTCAATTGACGCGCGCCGAGCTTCTCTCTCGGGAAGGCGCTATTGAAGAAGCGATCCGGCAAGTGGATCTTGCCCTTGCCTTTGCGACTACCGCTGGCGATCATGTTCTTCACGTTTCCGCATTACTGTTGCGGGCAGATCTGCTCGACCGTTCCGGCCTGTCTCCACGCTTTTCGAAAGCACTAGAAGAACTTGGTGATGAAATACAAGGC
>Ga0156018_1206_pt1 | contig 68946 bp, 52 predicted proteins | sample RifCSPlowO2_02_FD_107672 | JGI IMG/M metagenome (GOLD analysis project Ga0156018, IMG submission 107672) | Acidobacteria bacterium RIFCSPLOWO2_02_FULL_65_29 | reverse complement strand
CGCTGGACGACCACTCGTGCAGCAGCCCGCTCAAGTAGCGCCCGACGCCGGTCGGGCGGCCGCAGAGCTCGCGCGCGTCAACGCCAATCCTCATCAGCGTTCGCCGTTCTCCGTCCGACGTGCGTCGTTCTGCTCGTGCGATGTTCGGCGGAGCGTGCCGCGATTGGCGGCGACGACCGGCACGCCGGCCGTCATGGCTTCGAGAACGGGCAGACCGAAGCCTTCCTCGAACGACGTCGATCCGTTCGGCGGATACGCTGCGGACAGCGCTGTCGCGAGATGGTGAACGTACTCGCCGGCGCCGCTTCTCCCTCGGAGCGCGGAGCGATAATCGATCAGGACGCGCACTTGTGTAAGTCTTTCCGAGTCAGTATCTTATTGTGAAATGAAGATCGCCGTCATCGGAACGGGGTACGTCGGACTCGTCGTCGGAGTCTGCCTTGCGGAAAACGGCAACGAGGTGGTCTGCGTCGACAAGGACGAGGCGAAAGTCGCCACGCTCGAAGCGGGACGGATGCCGATGTACGAGCCCGGACTCGAAGAGATGGTGCGGCGCAATCACGGCCTCGATCGCCTGAAGTACTCGACCGACCTTCATGCGGCGGTCCGGGCATCCGAGATCGTCTTCATCGCCGTCGGCACACCGCAAGACGAGGATGGATCGGCCGACTTGCACCACGTGCTCGATGTGGCACGCGGTGTCGGCCGCGCGATCGACAAATATACGGTCGTCGTGGACAAGAGCACCGTGCCCGTCGGCACGGCGCAGACGGTTCGCGCCGCGGTCGCCGGCGAGACCAGCCAGTCGTTCAGTGTCGTCAGCAATCCCGAGTTTCTGAAGCAGGGCGCCGCCATTGAAGACTTCATGAAGCCGGATCGCGTGGTCATCGGCATCGAGCCCGGTGACGACCGGGCCGGGCAGGTGATGAGGGAGCTCTACGCGCCCTTCACGCGAACGGGCGCGCCAATCATGATGATGGACACGGCGAGCGCAGAGCTCTGCAAGTACGCCTCGAACTCGCTGCTGGCGGCGCGCATTTCCTTCATGAACGAGATCGCCAACGTGTGCGAGCTGGTCGGAGCCGACGTCGATCACGTGCGCAAAGCGATGGGCGGCGATCGACGCATCGGCAGCTCGTTTCTCTTCCCTGGCGTCGGCTACGGCGGCAGTTGCTTTCCGAAGGACGTCAAGGCGCTCCTCAAATCGTCGGCCGACAAGGGGTACGACTTCCAGACGTTGCGCGCGGCCGAGGCCGTCAACCAGATCCAGAAAACCCGGATTGTGCGCAAGATGGAGTCGCATTTCGGGGGACTGCAAGGACGCACGACGGCGCTCTGGGGGCTGGCCTTCAAGCCGCGCACCGACGACATGCGTGAGGCGCCCGCGATTGCGATCATCGAAAGCCTGCTCGCCAAGGGTGCGGCGGTCCGCGCGTACGACCCGGAAGCCGCGCCGGCGGCTCGCCGGCTGTTTGGCGATCGCATCACGCTCTGCGAGAAGACCTACGACGCCCTGGCCGGGGTTGACGCGCTGGTCATCGTGACGGAGTGGAACGAGTTCCGGGAGCCCGACTTCAGGAGGATGCGACAGTTGATGCGCACCCCGGTCGTCTTCGACGGCCGCAATATCTACTCGCCGGAGCACATGCGCGCGCTCGGCTTCACGTACTTCTCCATTGGCCGCTGAGGGTGCCGCGGTTCTGGTGACGGGCGGCGCTGGCTACATCGGCAGCCACGCGTGCAAGGCCCTCGCCCGCGCCGGGTACACGGTGGTGGCCTTCGACAATCTCGTGGCCGGTCACCGTGCGGCGGTACGCTACGGTACGCTCGTCGAAGGCGACGTGGTCGACACGCGCGCGGTGCGCGATGCGCTCCGGCGCCACCGGATCTCGGCGGTGATGCACTTTGCCGCCTTTCTCGACGTCGCCGAGTCGGTCCGCGAGCCGTCGCGGTACTTCCGGAACAACGTGGTCGGGGCGCTGAGCGTCCTCGAGGCCATGGCGGCCGAGTCGGTCGGCACATTCGTGTTCTCGTCGACCTGCGCGACCTACGGCGAGCCGATCGAGACGCCCATCGGCGAGACCCATCCACAGCGGCCCATCAACAGCTACGGTGAGACCAAACTCGCCATCGAGCGTGCGCTCCCGCACTTCGCGCGCGCGTCGGGGCTCAAGTGGGTGTCGCTGCGCTACTTCAACGCCGCGGGCGCCGATCCGGACGGCGAGATGGGCGAGGATCACTCCCCTGAAATTCACCTGATGCCCCGAGCGATCGACGCGGCCGTCGGCGGTCCGGGGCTGCAGGTGTTCGGCGAGGATTACCCGACGCCCGACGGCACGTGCCTGCGCGATTACGTCCACGTGTCCGATTTGGCTGATGCGCACGTCAAAGCGCTCCAGGCGATTTCCGGAAGCGGCGCGTCGGACGCCTACAATCTCGGCACGGGCCGTCCCCACTCGGTCCGAGAGGTCATCACCGCCGTCGAGCGCGTCACGGGCCGGAGAGTGCCGTGGACGCCAGCCCCCCGGCGCGCCGGCGACCCCGCCGTCCTGTGCGCCGCATCCGGCAAGGCGCGGGCGGCGCTCGGCTGGACGCCGCGGTTTCCCGATCTCGATTCGATTGTCCGTACCGCCTGGGCCTGGCATCGCACCCATCCCCACGGCTACCATGCGGCGGCGCACTCGTGAACGATCCGCACACGCTTCGTCGCCTCTTCCAGTACGCGCGGCCCTATCGCGGCCGCCTCGCGTGGGCGGTCGTCGGCATGCTCGTGTACGCAGCCGGCTCGGCCGGCCTCGCGTGGCTCATTCGGTGGATCTTCGACGACGTCCTTCGCAACCAGGAGCACCTCGCGCTCACCGGCTGGACCATTGTCGGGCTGTACCTGTTGAAGGGCCTGGGGTCGTACGCGTCGACCTACCTGATGGCGAGCGTGGGCCAGCGCGTCGTCACCGATCTGCGCAACGATCTCTATCGCCACATCCTCGGACAGTCGGCGAGCTTCTTCTCCCAGCGCACGACCGGGCAGTTGATGTCGCGCCTCAATAACGACGTCGGCCAGGTCCAGCAGGCGGTGTCGGAGACCGCCGGCGATCTGGCGCGAGAGTCGATCGCGCTCGTCGCGTACGGTGCGTTGCTGTTCTATTACGACGCGTGGCTGGCGGTGTTCTGCTTCATCAGCGCGCCGCTCATCGTCTATCCGCTCATCCGGCTCGGGCAGCGCGTCCGGCGCACGACACGACGCAGCCAGGAGGCGCTCGAGCAGCTGTCGCATGTGAGCGTGGAAGCGTTCACCGGGCACCGGATCGTGAAGGCGTTTGGCAGCGAGGGAACAGAGGCGGAGAAGTTCGCCAGGGCGGGCGATCACCTGTACCGCACGAACATGAAGGTGACCGCTGCGCTGTCCAGCCTGCCACCGCTCATGGAGGTCCTCGGCGGCGTGGCGATGGCGGGCGCGCTGTGGTACGGCAGCCGCGAGATCGCGACAGGGCAGTTGAGCCTCGGGGAGTTCACGTCGTTCATCGCGGCGCTCTTCCTGATGTACGGCCCGGCCAAGAAGCTCAGCCGTGTGAACGCCAGCCTCCAGCAGGCCATTGCCGCGTCCGAGCGTATCTTCGAGATGCTCGATACGCACACCGAAGTGAAAGAGAAGCCCGGAGCGCCCGCGCTCGCGCCATTCCGCCGTGCGATCGAATTTCGCGACGTGTCGTTCGGCTATGAGGAGCTGAACACGCGCACGCTGCGGGGTGTGAGCTTCACGGTTCCGGCCGGGCAGATGGTGGCGATCGTCGGCCGGAGCGGCGCCGGCAAGACGACGCTCGTGAATCTGCTGCCGCGCTTCTACGACGTCAGCGCCGGCAGCATCCTCATCGACGGCGTCGATATTCGCGACGTCACGCTGGCCTCACTGCGCAGCCAGATTGGCATCGTGACGCAGGAAACGGTGTTGTTTGACGACACGGTCGCCAGCAACATCGCATACGGTGCGCCGGGTGCCAGCCTGGCGGAGATCGAATCGGCCGCTCGTGTGGCGCACGCCCACGAATTCATTTCGGCGTTGCCGAGGCTGTACGAGACGCTCATCGGCGAGCGCGGACAGCGGCTGTCTGGCGGACAGCGCCAGCGCGTGGCGATTGCCCGGGCGCTGTTGAAGAACGCGCCGATTCTGATCCTCGACGAGGCCACCTCCGCCCTCGACACCGAAGCGGAGCGGCTGGTCCAGGACGCGCTGGCGAACCTGATGATGAACCGGACGTCGTTCGTCATCGCGCATCGGCTCTCCACGATTCGCCGCGCCGACGCCATCGTGGTCATCGAGCGCGGGCGCATCGTCGAGGTCGGCCGCCACGACGAGCTGCTCGCGCGACCGTCAGGCGCCTACGCGTTGCTGTATCAGATGCAACTGCTCGAAGGGCGCAAGCCCGAGCGGCGGATGGTGCCGTCTTAGGGCGGGCGAGGCGGGCAGGGCAGAGCGCCTGCGGCCATGCCGAGGCTGCGGCCTGCGAAGCCGCAGCGAGGCATCAGCGTCAGAACGCACTGGGGTGGGGCCCCAGCGCAAGTGAAAGAAAGTTGGCGCCGACCAGATGATCAAATCGATGACAGGCTTCGCGGCGGTGACGCGCGAAGACGACACCGCCACGATCTCGGTGACCATCCGCGCGGTCAACCACCGGCACCTCGACCTGCAGCTGCGGGTGCCGCAGGCGTTGGCGTCGATCGAGAGCGACGTGCGCGCCCTGGTGGGGAGGCGCATCGCGCGTGGGCGCGTCGAGATCGGCCTGTCGGTGCAGTTCCGGCAGACCCCTGGCGTCGACGTGGAGTTCAACGAGGTGTTTGGGCGGGCGCTCGAGGCGGCGCTCGATCGCGCGCGCGCGCAGGGTCTGGTGACCGGCGCCCTCACGCCGGGCGATCTGCTGCGCCTGCCGCAGGCCCTCACGATTCGCGAACGGGCGGCCGGCGCCGACGACACGCTCTTGCCTGCGGCCGCGGCGCTGGCGCGCGAGACGCTGGATGCGGCGCTGGAGGAGCTGGATCAGATGCGGGTCCGTGAGGGCGACCACCTGCGCGCAGACCTCGACCAGCGGCGCGCGATGGTGGCCGATCTGATCGAGCGCATCGCGACGGCCGCTGACGAAGGCCGGCACGCGATGGAGCAACGGCTGACCGAGCGCGTGGCCGAGCTTCGCGCGGTTGTCGAGGCCGACGAAACCGCCGTCGCGCAGGAGATCGTTCGCGCCGCCGCGCGGTCCGATATTTCCGAAGAGATCTCGCGCTTCCGGGGCCACGTGTCCCACTGGGTCGCGCTCGCCGACGACGCCGAGCCCTGCGGGCGCAAGCTCGATTTCCTGCTGCAGGAGATGAACCGCGAGGTCAACACGATGGGCTCGAAGGCCGACGGCCTGCGCGTCTCGGAGCTCATCATCGCCGCCAAGGCCGAGCTCGAGAAGATGCGCGAGCAGGTGCAGAATGCCGAATAGCGCGACGTCGCCGACAGGGCGAGGCATTCTCTTCATCGTGTCGGCGCCATCGGGCGCCGGCAAGACCACACTGGTCGAGCGGCTCGTCGAGGACGTGCCTCGCCTCAAGATGTCGCGGTCCTACACCTCGCGCGCCGCCCGGTCGGGCGAATACGACGGTGTGGACTATAATTTTGTGAGCCGCCAACGGTTCGAGGCCATGGCGGCCTCCGGCGAATTCCTCGAATGGGCCGACGTCTTCGGTAACCTGTACGGCACATCGGCCGCCGACACCGAGCGCGTGCTCTCGGCTGGCGACGATGTCGTGCTCGTGATCGACGTCCAGGGTGCGCGACAAGTGCGCCGCCGGGGAGCCGAGGCGACCACGGTGTTCGTGATGCCTCCCTCCTACGGCGTGCTCGAACAGCGACTCCGTGGCCGCAGCAAGGACACCGAGGACGCCATCCAGCGCCGGCTGCAGGTGGCGCGCGAGGAAATCGCAGCGTTCGCTGAGTATGATTTCATTGTGATCAACGACGAGCTCGCGTCGGCCGTGGCCAGGCTCGAGGCGATTGTGCTGGCCGAGCGGGCCCGGTTGCAGCGGATGCACGAGACGGCCGAAACGATCAGGAGAACGTTCTAGCAGCCCGCTGACAAAGCCAGCGATCTGAAGTGAGAAGTTAGAAGTGAAGAGTAAGGGGTACATATGATTGACCGTTCGAAGCTGCCGAATTCGTTCGAGTTCGTGGTGACCGCCGGTGCGCGCGCGCGCCAGCTGCTGGCGGGATCGACGCCCAAAGTCGCGGCCGGCGCGCACAAGCCGACCACGATCGCCCAGGAGGAAGTCATCACGAAGGCGGTGGAGAAGATTGAGAGGACGAATCGGGTCATTGAATAATCGAGTCATCGGGTAATCGGGTAATTGGCATTTGAATGGCCCGATTGGCCGACTCAATGCCCCAATCAATGACCCGATTACCCAATTACCCAATGACCCGATTGGTTATCCAATGCTGATAGCACTTGGCGTCACGGGCGGCATCGGCGCGTACAAGGCCGTGGAGGTGGCTCGAGGCCTCCAGAAACGCGGCCACGAGGTCGTCGCCATCATGACGGCGTCGGCGACGAAGTTTGTCGGCCCGGTCACGTTTGAGGCGATCACACGGCGCCGAGTCATCACCGATCAGTTCGAGTCGGGCGCCAACTCGGACATCGAACACATCGCGTTGGCGTCTTCCATCGACCTGCTGCTCGTCGCCCCTGCGACGGCGAACATCCTCGGAAAGTTTGCCAACGGGCTTGCCGACGATTTCCTCTCCACGCTGTACACCGCCACGCGGGCGCCGGTGCTCGTCGCGCCGGCGATGAACACGAACATGTTCGCGCACGAGGCGGTGCGCAGGAACCTCGACGCGCTCGCGGCCCGCGGCGTCCGTTTCGTGGATCCGGGCGAGGGCTACCTCGCGTGCGGATGGATCGGCAAGGGGCGCCTGGCCGAACCGGATGAGATTGTCGCCGCGGCCGAAGCAATCCTCCGGCCGACGGGCACCGGTCCCGCCCCACGCGAGGCGGCGGCGAGCGTGCTCGGGGGACGACGAGTGATCGTCACCGCGGGCCCGACCTATGAGGATGTCGACCCCGTGCGATTCATCGGCAATCGTTCGAGCGGCCGCATGGGCTTTGCGATCGCGGCCGAGGCGGCGCGTCGCGGCGCCGACGTGACACTCATCATGGGGCCGACGGCGGTCGAGCCGCCCGCGGTGAGGGACGTCGTGAAGGTGCGCAGCGCGGCCGACATGCACGACGCCGTGATAGGGCTCGCCGACCGCGCGGATCTCGTGGTCATGGCGGCGGCCGTGGCCGACTACTCGCCCGTGGAGCGGGCAGCCCAGAAAGTCCACAAGGCCGGCGAGACGCTCACGCTGGTCCTCAGGAAAACGCCGGACATTCTCGGCGAGCTTGGCCGGCGAAGGCTGGCAGCCGGGCGCGGCCCCGTTCTCGTCGGCTTTGCCGCCGAAACGGAACGGGTCTCCGAGCAGGCCGAAGCCAAGCGAGCGCACAAGCACGTGGACCTCATCGTCGCCAACGACGTGTCGAGGTCCGATGCCGGCTTCGAGGTCGACACCAATGCGGTGACGATCGTCGGTGCGCACGGGGCCGAGGTGCTGCCGCTCATGACGAAGACCAGGGCCGCCGCGGAGATCCTCGATCGCGTCGAGCGGCTGCTGGCCGGGAGTCCCGCTGCGACAAGAGCGTTGCGAAATTGACCGACGACGACAACCGTGGAATACGCAGAGACCGCAGGTCAGCCCATTTTGAAGCCTCCGCGACCTCTGCCGTTCGGCCCTTCGACTGCCTCAGGGTCGTCCCGAGCTCAATCGAGGGACGACAGGCTCAGGGCGTCCCGAGCCCGTCGAGGGATGCGGTGATCGTCGAGCACCTGAGGTTTGCCGCCGAGCTCGGCGTGGCGGGCGTGAGCCGCGACCCAGCTTGGCGCGCGCGCGCTGGTGACACCGTCCCCCTCCTCCGGTCTGGCGCGGAAGCGCTGGCGGCCCTCAAGGCGGACATCGGACCCGACTGCTCCCGCTGCAAGCTCCACACGCTTGGCCGCCGACAGGTCGTGTTCGGCGTCGGCAATCCTGAAGCGAGCCTCATGTTTGTCGGCGAGGCGCCTGGAGCGGACGAAGATATCCAGGGCGTCCCGTTTGTCGGCCGCGCGGGCCAGCTGCTGACGAAGATCATCGAGGCCATCGACCTGAAGCGCGAGGACGTGTACATCGCCAACGTGATCAAGTGCCGGCCGCCCCAGAACCGCAACCCCGAGCAGGACGAAGTCGAGACGTGCGAGCCGTTTCTGTTTCAACAGATCGACATGATCAAGCCGAAAGTCGTGGTGGCCCTCGGCACCTTTGCGGCGCGCGCCCTGCTGAGGACGCTCGACCCTATTTCCAGGCTGCGCGGGCGGGTGTACGAGTATCGCGGCGCCAAGCTCATTCCGACGTTTCATCCGGCGTACCTGCTGCGCAATCCCTCCTCGAAGCGCGAGGTCTGGGAGGACATGAAGCTGGTCAAAAGCCTTCTCGGAAGTGAAAAGTGAAAAGTTGAAAGTTGAAAGGAGACAGACAGCCGCCAGAAAATCCCCAGAGCGCCCCGTTCCGGACGTAAGGTAAACCGTTAGATTCTTCCAACTTCTAACTTTTCACTTTTCACTTTTCACTTTCTGACCGTGTTTCTCCTCGTCGCCGTTCCAGTCCCCACCCTTGACCTGCTGACCTACAGCGTTCCGGACGGAGTCGAGGTGCCTCCGATCGGCGCGCGTGTCGTGGTACCGGTCGGCGCCCGTCAGCTCACCGGGGTCGTAGTCGACCACACGGCGCGGTCGGAGGCGGCGGGAGGCAAGGCGATCAAGCCAATTCGGCAGGCGCTCGACGCGGGTCCCTTCGTTCCGGCCGAGGTCATCGGGCTCGCGCGGTGGACTGCGGAGCACTACGCCGCTGGAGCCGGTGAGACGATCACGGCGGTTCTGCCGCCAAAAACACGAAATGCGCGAGCCGACGCGCACAAGACCCGTCGTGTGGCGGCGATCACGGCGGCGGGCCTAGCAGTCCGTGGTGAACGTCTCGGTGCGACGCCAGACGTTCACCACGGGCTGCTCGCGATCGGCGCCACTATGACGGAGAAGCAGCGAGAGGTGCTCGATCGGCTGGCAGGCGCGCCCGCGGGCGTGCCGGTTCCGGAGCTGACGGCACGCGGCGGCGCGGACACAATCGCCCGGCTCGTGCGGAACGGTTGGCTGACCGTGCGGCGGGAACAGGTCGATCGCGATCCGTTCGAGGGCGCGCTCGTCGCGTCCGAGCCAATCGATCTGAACCGCGAGCCGACGCGGGAACAGGCGAGCGCCGTCGCGCGGCTCACGGCGCTGGCGGGCCGACGAGAGTTTCACGTGGCGCTTCTCCACGGCGTGACGGGCAGCGGGAAAACAGAGATCTACCTCCAGGCGGCCGCCACCGTGCGCGCGTCTGGCCGATCGGTGTTGATGATGGTGCCGGAGATTGCGCTGACGCCGGTCCTGGCCGCGCTCTGTCGGCAAAGATTCGGCGACCGCGTGGCCATTCAGCACAGTGGCCTGTCGGACGGCGAGCGTCACGATCAATGGCAGCGTATCCGCCGCGGCGCGGTGGACGTGGTCGTTGGCACGCGATCGGCCGTGTTCGCGCCGCTCGATCGCGTGGGCCTGATCGTGGTCGACGAGGAGCACGACGCGTCCTACAAGCAGGAGGACAGCCCACGCTACCACGGCCGCGACGTGGCCATCGTGCGCGGCCACCGCGCCAAGGCGCTCGTCGTGCTCGGCTCCGCGACGCCCTCGCTCGAAAGCTACCACCACGCCATGACAGGCAAGTACGAGCGCATCACGATCGAGCGTCGCGTGCTCGACCGCCCGATGGCGGCGGTCACCATTGTGGACATGCGAGACGAGTATGCGGAGGCTGGCCCAGACACCGTGCTGAGCCGCGCGCTCGCTGCGGCGATCGATGTTCGGCTGACGCGCCGCGAACAGTCTCTGCTGCTCTTGAACCGCCGCGGCTTCGCGACGTCGGTCTTCTGCCGCCAATGCGCCGGCACGGTGGAGTGTCCCAACTGCAGCGTCTCGCTCGTGGTGCACGGCGACGGCGCGTCGCGCCGCGCTCGGTGCCACTACTGCAACTACACGGCTCGCGTTCCGCCCGCGTGCCCGCTCTGTGCCGCACCGTATCTCGAGCAGGCCGGTTTTGGCACCGAACGTGTCGAGGCGGAAGTGAAGCGCGCGTATCCAGCCGCGCGCGTCGCGCGGATGGACCGCGATGCCGTGCGGCGTAAGGGGGCCCTTTCCGCGCTGCTGTCCCGCTTCCGCGACGGCGACATCGACGTGCTCGTCGGCACGCAGATGATTGCCAAAGGCCACGACTTCCCGCGCGTGACGCTCGTCGGCGTCATTTCAGCCGACGTGGGCCTCGGCATGGCCGACTTTCGCGCGGCCGAGCGGACGTTCCAGCTGCTCACACAGGTCGCCGGCCGCGCGGGACGGGGCGAGCGGCCGGGCGAAGCCGTGATCCAGACGCTCTATCCGGACCACTACAGCATCCAGCTGGCGTGCCGGCAGGACTACCCAGCCTTCTACGATCGGGAGCTGCGCTTCAGAACGGCGATGCGGTATCCACCGATCGTCTGTCTGGTCAACATCGTCGTGCGGGGGCGGACTTTTGGCGCCGCCATGGACGATGCCGCCGGCCTTGCCGAACGGGTGCGGCGCGCGGGCGCCGACGGCGCTTTTCGCGTGCTCGGTCCGGCCCCTGCCCCGCTCGGGAAGCTGCGCGGCGAGTACCGCGCCCAGTTTCTCATCAAGGGCGTCAACCGCAAGCGCATGCGCGACGCCGTACGCACCGCCCTCGCGCTCAGCCCCGACCTCGCGAGGCGCACGACGGTCGACATCGATCCGATCAGTGTCCTTTGAATTTGAGGATTTGAGAATCTGAGAATTTGAGGATTTGAGCGTGTGAGGATCTGGGGACCTGAGGATCTTGAGCGGCGGCGGCTAGCGCCGGATGATCTCGATCGGCTCGATGGGCGCGGGGGTGAAACACACGACGAGCATCGCCAGCGCGACGAGGGCGAGGAGGAGCCGCGTGCGGTCGAGCGGCCGGTCTTCGTCGAACGTGCGGGGATGATGGCGGCCGAACATCAACAGCATCCCGACGACCAGCACGGTCCACACGATCCAGCTCGACGAGAACCACGCGAGCAGCAGCGCGACGGCGACCATGCCCAGCGTGAGGGTCGACGATCGGCGGCCCAGAACGGCATACGAAATATGGCCCCCGTCCAGTTGGCCGATCGGGAAAAGATTGAGCGCCGTCGCAATCAGCCCAAACCAGGCCGCGAATGCCATCGGATGCAGGTTGAGCGAGTAGCCCTCTGGCGGTGAGCCCCAGAGGAGCCACGCCACCAGCTGGAAGAGCAGCGGTTCGCCGAGCTCGACGAACCCCCCGCTCATCTCCTCGACGGGCGGCAGTTGAATCACTCGTGACATCGACAGCCCAAGCACGAGTGCGGGCACCGCCGCGAGGAACCCGGCAATCGGTCCGGCGATGCCGATGTCGAACAACATGGGCTTGGTCGGGATGGGCTCGCGAATGCGGATGAACGCACCGAAGGTGCCGGTGAGCGGAAAGGGCGCCGGCAGAAAGAACGGCAGCGACGCGTCGACGTCATAATAGCGGCAGGCGAGATAATGGCCCATCTCGTGGCAGCCCAGGATGGCGAGGATCGGCAGGCTGTACCACAGGCCGTGCAGGAGCAGAGAGGGGATCGCGAGCCTGACCGAGTTGGCGGTCTCGAAATCCGCCACGAACGCCGCCCAATGAAACGCGCCGGCCAGTGTGGTGGTGGCGATCGTCACGAGCAGCAGCGCCACATGGCGCCACACGCGGTCTTGGAACTTGGGCCGCGTCGCCCACGGCCATTGGGGCGTGACATCGTCGGGGGCTGGATCCACTGGAACTAGTTGTAGCGCAGCATCTTCGGTCGTGCCAACCTTGCGTACGGCGCTGAGGCTGTGCTACCCGATGTTCTGGAGATCTTTTCCGGGTTTGAAACGAATCGTCCGGCCCGGCGGAATGCGGACTTCCTTTCCGGTTCTGGGATTGCGACCGATGCCGCGCTTGCGAGGCTTCACCTGGAATACGCCAAAGCCGCGCAGCTCGATACGCTCGCCGCGCTGCATCGAGGTCCGCATCGCGTCGAATACCGCGTCGACCGCCACCTCAGCCTTGACCTTGGTGATGTCGGCGATTTTCGACACTTCGTTCACGATGTCGACCTTGATCATGCTTAGGGTCTCCTGACGGCTGATAACTACTATAGATTGTGTCACTTACGCTGTCAAGGTAAAGGCTAACTTACATTACAGGATGTCCGCCAAGCCTCCATCCATCGTGCTGGTCGGCCGCCCGAACGTGGGGAAGTCGACCCTGTTCAACCGCATCACGGGATCGCGCCGCGCGATTGTCGCGCCGGTCGCTGGAACCACGCGCGACTCGCTGTCGAGGCCGGCGTCCTGGGCGGGGCGCTCGTTCCTCGTGTCGGATACTGGCGGGCTCTATGGCGCGAGCGAGGATCCGCTGCATGAGCTCGTGGTCATCCAGGGCCAGCGCGCCATGGTCGGCGCCGATTTGCTTGTGTTTCTGGTGGACGGGCGCGAAGGGCTCGTGCCGGGCGACCAGACGATCGCGCGAGAGCTACGCGCGACCGGAAAGCCCGTCCTGCTGGCGGTCAACAAGACCGACGACAAGCGCTCGAGCGCGGCCGAGTTCTATCAGCTCGGTTTCGAGCCCATCACGGAAATTTCAGCCGAGCACGGGACCGGGGTGGCGGAGTTACTTGACGAAATCGTGTCATCCCTCGCCTCTGCCCTTGGCCCTTTGCCCTCTGCCCTTGGCCCTCTGCCCTCTGGCCTTGGCCCTTTGCCCTCTGCCCTTGGCCCCTCTGCCCAGCAGAGTTCTGAAATCCGAGTGGCCATCGTCGGCCGTCCCAACGTCGGCAAGTCGTCGCTCCTCAATCGTCTCCTGCGTGAGGAGCGTGTGCTCGTCAGCGAAATGCCGGGCACCACGCGCGACGCGATCGACGCGGTGCTGACCTGGCACAAACGCCGGTTCCGCATCGTCGACACGGCCGGCATGCGGCGCCCTGGCCGGGTGCATCGTGGCGGACAGGTCGAGCTCGTGAGCGTGGCCGGTGCGAAGAAGGCGATTTTCGATGCCGACGTCGTCGCGCTGCTCATCGATTCCAGCGAAGGCGCGACGGACCAGGATGCGGCCATCGGCGGCGAGGCCGACCGGGCAGGCCGGGGCGTCGTGATTGTCGCCAATAAATGGGACCTGGTAAAGAGCCAGGATCCGGAGTTCGTCAAAACGTTCGACGACGAGCTCCGGCGCAGGATGAAGTTTCTGGACTACGCACCGATTCTTCACATTTCGGCTCTGACGGGCGAGCGCGCGCCGAAAGTGATCGAGACGATCGACAAGATCGCGGCCGCACGGCGTACTCGCATTGCCTCATCGGCGCTGAACAAGTGCGTCGAATCGATCACGGCGGCCAATCCGCCGGTCAGCCCGGGACGCCGGCACGTTCGCATCATGTATGCCGCGCAAGTGGGCGTCGCGCCGCCGTCGTTCGTCTTCTTCACGAACGTCGCCACGACCTTTCACTTCTCGTACGAGCGATTCCTGGCCAACAAGTTGCGGGAACAGTTCGGCTTTTTTGGTACGCCTGTTCGTATTCAGGTCAGACGCCGAAAGAAATAGCTCTCAGCTTTCAGCTCTCAGCGAGTGGCGCCAGTCGACGGCTGATAGCCCTGGCTGACCGCTGATGGCTGATCGGCGTATACTGAAACGGGCCTAAGCTCCGCGCCATTCGCGGAGCGCGGGGGAACCGAGCACTCGGGGCGAATTGGCATCGCGCCATAGGACACTTCCGAAGTCCGAGCCCGTCAGCTAACCCCGCCGGCGCTTTTCGGGAGCGCGTGTGGACATCTCATCGCCGGTCCGCGAGGACCGCGTCAAGGTCGTCGTCGCGACGACCGTTCTCCTGTCTTTCATCTCGTTCTGGCGCGCCGCCGCGATCGTTCTGAGCGATCTCGGCTCGACGGCCTACTACGTCGGCGGCATCGTCGAGCAGGCCATCGGCAAATCGGCGCCGTGGTTCATTCTCGGCGTCATGCTCTTTTCCTATGCGGTCCGAGCGCTGTACATCGAGAGCTCGGCGATGTTCGTGCGCGCGGGCGTGTATCGCGTGGTCAAAGAGGCGTTGGGCGGCACGCTGGCCAAGCTCTCGGTGTCGGCGCTGCTCTTCGACTACGTGCTGACAGGCCCGATCAGCGGAGTGTCCGCCGGCCGCTACATCGCTGGGCTGTTGAACGACGTGCTGGCGCGCGGTGGCATCGCCCTGCACGTCCCGGAAGGCGCCACGGCGGTCGCGATCGCGATCCTCATCACCGTGTATTTCTGGTGGCGCAACACCAGGGGCCTTCACGAGTCGAGCGACGATGCGCTGCGGATCATGCAGATCACGACGGTGATGGTCGTGATCCTCGTGGTGTGGTGTGGGCTGACGATTCTGGCCCGCGGCGGGTCGCTTCCGCCGGCGCCCGCGCTGGCCAACCTGCACTTTGCCGACGATGCCCTCGGCTGGCTGAAAGGCACGATCTGGCCGACGTTCACCGCTGTCGCGATTTTCGTGGGGTTCGGGCACTCGATTCTGGCGATGAGCGGCGAGGAATCACTCGCGCAGGTCTACCGGGAGATCGAGCGTCCGAAGGTGAAGAACCTGCAACGGGCCGGCCTGGTCATTTTTGTTTACAGCCTGCTGTTCACGGCGCTCGTGAGCTTCTTCGCCACGGCGATCATTCCCGACGAGGTGCGGCCGCGGTTCTACGACAACCTGATCTCGGGGCTCGCGATGCACCTCGTGGGGCCGCTGTCGCTGAGGCTGCTGTTCCAGGCGGTGGTCGTGGTGGTCGGCTTTCTGATTCTTGCCGGCGCCGCGAATACCTCGATCGTGGGATCGAACGGCGTACTCAACCGCGTATCGGAAGACGGCGTGCTGACCGACTGGTTCCGCAGGCCGCATCGCCGTTTCGGCACGACGTACCGCCTGATCAACATGGTGGTGATCCTGCAGATCATCACCATTCTCCTGAGCGGCGGCGACGTCTACCTGCTCGGCGAGGCCTACGCATTCGGCGTGATCTGGAGCTTTGCTTTCAACGCGGTGTCGGTTCTGATCCTCCGCTACAAGCGGCCTGACGCGCCGAGAGACTGGAAGGTGCCGCTGAATGTTCGCGTGGGCGGCGTGGAGCTTCCGCTTGGTTTGATCGGCATTGCGGTCGTGCTCTTCTCGTGCGCGGTCGTGAACCTCTTCACCAAAGAGATCGCCACGATGTCAGGTCTGGTCTTCACGGGTGCGTTCTTCGTCATGTTCGTCGTATCCGAGCGTGTGACGAGGCGCCAGCGGACCGCGGGCGCGACGATGCTCGATCAGTTCCAGTTGCATGCGGAGCAGGACATCGCCGCCGAAGCCCTGGGCTGCCGGCCGGGATCGGTCCTGGTGCCGGTGCGCGACTACAACACGCTCGCGCATCTGGACTGGGTCCTCGGACAGCGCGAAGCCGAAGATCGCGACGTGGTCGTGCTGACGATTCGCGTGCTGGCGCAGGGCCAGGGGAGCGCGGGGCTTGGACAGGATCAGATGTTCTCGGACTACGAGCAGACATTGTTCACGCGCGTCGTGGCGATCGCCGAGCGCCATGGCCGCGGCGTCATGCTGCTCGTGGCGCCGGGCGCCAACATCTTCGACGCCCTCGCGCAGGCGGCCGTGCAGCTTCGCGCCGGACTGATTGTGGTGGGAGAGTCCGAGATCATGCCGCCCGCCCAGCAGGCGCACCTGGTCGGCGAGGCGTGGGATCGCACGCCGAAGGACATCGACCTCACGACGCGGTTCGTCGTCCTGCGCAAGGATGGCGCCGTCCAGCGGTTCTCGCTGGGCGCGCATGCGCCCGATCTGTCGACCGCCGACATCGAGCGCATTCACAAGATCTGGGCGGACGCCGTCAAGAACGTCGGGCCGGGCATCCACCACCGCGACATCGTCACCGCGGCGCTGAGCAGCCTCGAGCACGAGCTGGCGCACCGGAAACCTGATGCGATCGACCGGCTCAAGCGGCAGATGGCGGGATCCCAGAGATCGGTCCGTTAGGGCCCTTCATGCCTTGACGGGCTCTGGGCACGCCATCTGGCGTCGATCACCTCAGCGGCGAGAAAAAGGTTGAACCAGACCGGCGAGACGGAGGACGCTAGACGCCGTGAAGTTCCCACACATCCATCCGCGTCGGGCGATCGTCGGCGCGCTGGCGGCCATGTCGATCCTCACCGCATCGCCAGCGGCAGGACAACGCTCACAGGGCTCACAGGGCTCACAGGGCTCACAGGGCTCACAGGGCTCACAGGGCGGCGCCAGTCACAATCGTGGCGCGCTGACGTTCAGCGGCGGCATCGACGCGGCGTCGGTCCACTATTTTCGCGGCCTTCGGCAGGAGCGCGATCCGAAATTCACCACTCAGCCGTTCGGCGAGCTCCGCATCGGGCTGTCCGACCAGGCTGGTGCGCCACGCCTGGCGGTGACCATCGGCGTCTGGAACAGCCTCCAGACGGGCTCGTCAGGACTCGAGGGTCCGAGCAAGGGTCTTCACTACGAGGAAGATTTCTACGCCACGCTGAGTGTCGCCGTGGGCAGAGGCCTGGAGTTGGCCACCGCATTCGAGGCGGATACGAGCCCGAACTCGATGTTCGAGTCCAGGAAGGAAGTCCGCCTCGCGGTGTCGCAGACCAACTGGCTGCATCCGTCCGCTCTCGTGGCACAGGAACTGAGCGACGAGGGCCAGGCCGACGAAGGGGACAGCAAGGGCACGTACGTCGAGCTTGGCGCCGGGCCGGGCTGGGCGCTGATGGCGGGCGGGCCGACGGTCGAGTTTCCCGTACGTGTCGGCCTGAGCCTCAAGGACTACTACGAGGGCCGCGGCGGCGACGAGCGATTCGGCTTTTTCGATGTCGGCGGACGGTTGACGCTTCCCTTGAAGGTGCCCGAGCGGTTTGGCGCCTGGAACCTTCACGGCGGAGCGAGCTGGCTGCTGCTCGGCGATTCGACGAAAGCCCGGAACATCGACAAGGATGGCAACATCACGAGCACGGAGATCCTCTGGACCTTCGGCGTCGGGGTCATCTACTGACGCGCGGTCGGCTATACTTTTCAGCAACGTGTCCGAGAGCTTCGTCGAGATTCAGATCCCCAAACGCGCGCTCTTCAAGGCGGCCGAGGTGTGCCATCTGGTGAAGGTGCAGCCCTACGTGCTGCGCTCGTGGGAAGCGGAGTTTCCGGCCCTCGGGGTGAGGAAATCCGAGGGCGGACCGCGCATCTATCGCCGCTCCGACGTCGAGCAGGTCATCCGCATCAGGCACCTGTTGCTCGACGAGGGGTTGACGCTCGCCGGCGCCCGGCGGCGGCTCGAAGAAGATGAAGCGCCCGTGGCCGCCGACGAGGCGGCGATCGACGAGCTGTTCGGCCGCAACGCGCGCGAGCGGCTCACCGCCATCAAGCGCGGGCTGAAGGCCATTCTCGAGCTGTTGGCGAGGAACGGTGGGCGGGCCGTCAGCCTGGCGCCGGCTGCTCGCGCGGGGCCGCCACCGCGCCGCGGCAGCGTCGGGCGGGCCAGGCCGGCCAGAAGCTCGGCGCGGCCCGAGCGAAACGCGCGTCGCAAACGCTCTTCGTAGTAAAATCTTCAAATCCTCAAATCCTCGGATTCGAGGTGTTTGACACATTCGGGATGTAGCGCAGCCTGGCTAGCGCACCAGACTGGGGGTCTGGGGGCCGCGGGTTCGAATCCCGCCATCCCGACCATTTTCCCCCGACAGCGACGCTCCGACATTTCAGAGTTCAGACTTCAGAGTTCAGATTTGTGAGCTGTTCTTCAGTGCTCTGCTCTTCTTCAATCTGAACTCTGAACTCTGAACTTTCTCAGTTCTATTCCACGATCACCGGCGGCTGGCGTTGTCCGAGCCGCTCGCGCTCGGCGCGAAGGTAAAAGATCGTCCCTGGAGACGACGTTGACGGCGACGCACTGCCCGCAGACGCCGCTGCGGCCGGCGTCGGAGCCGTGCCGCTGGGAGCGGTGTTGCCGGGGCGCAAGATGGCGTAGGCCGCCAGGCCGCCGATCGCCACCAAGGCGAGTGCGCCCGCGGCGGGGGCTCTCCGGCGGCAGTCCCAGCAGGCGCTTCAACTCGATCATCGCGTGATCCGCGTGGCCGGTCTGCAGCATGCGCTCGGATTCGAGCCGCTGCGGCTCGACCTGGAGGACATCGCGTTCGAGCGGCGGCGCCGCCCCTTGATCGACCCGCGCGCGAACCAGCTCGAGCTGCCGTGTCCTTGGGTGACTGAAATCTGACGTCTGAAGTTGTCTGAAGTCTGAACTCTGAGATCCTAGTCGTCCACCCGGGGTCTTTTCGGGGCCGGGGCCTCGACGCCGCGCGCGTTGGCCTGCAACCATCCCGCGTAATCGGTCTCGTCCAGCGCCCTCGCCGCAAACGCCAGCGTGTGAACGGCCGCGTCGGCGTCCGAGGCACGCAGACGATAGCCGTTCAGCTCGAGGAACAAGACCGCGGTCGTGAAACCGAGCCGAAGATTGCCATCGACGAACGGGTGGCGATCGATCAGCTGGTAGCAGTAGCTGGCGGCCAGCGCAAACACCGAGGCCTCGTCGGCCGTCAATTTCACCGGGGGCTCGGCGAGCGCCGTCCGCAGCGCGTCGTCGTCCCGCAGACCTGCGGCACCGCCAAACGCCGCAAGCAGTTGTTCCTGGAGCGTCACGATGGTCTCGCGCTGGATCCACACCGGCGCGGTCACTTGGAGAGCTCCCTGAGCGCGTTGCGATAGAAGCGGATCACGTTCTGCGCGGCTTCGAGTTGTCGCCTGCTTTCGGCCGTGCCCGGGCTCAGGCGCAAGCTGCCCCCGGCCGCATCCGTCACGCACACGGTGTCGCCTTCGCCGACATTGAGGTGCGTGAGCGCCTCCCGGGGAAGCACAATCCCGACCGAGTTGCCGATCTTGCGGAGCTTCAGTTCGAGCACCATAATCGTGCCGGATCCACCGGAGTTATAACAGTCGACGACCGTCGCTGCCGCCTGCGCCGATTCTCACGTGTGGCGTCGCTCAGCGTTGCGGAGAGGAAATCAGACTGTGGTGGTCGCCATCGCTGGCGTCGTTTGGCCGGCACCTGCCGGCCGGTACATCGAGAGCTTGGCGTCGATCGCCTTGAGAATCGCGGGATAGGCGCGCTCGGCGGCCTCGGCGCCCCGGGCGATCAGCTCATCAGCCCTGTAGTACTCGATCCACGTGAAGTCCGACAGGTCCGGATTGATCAGCACGTCGGCGGTGATCGCCTTGAAGTTCCCCAGTTCGTACTGCAGGATCTGCATCGAGTTCATGACGATATCGAACAGGCTCGGCAGGTCCTGCTGGTTCTCCATCACGTACGAGAGCGGATTGAACGCGTTGATGCGGCGGTACCAGTAGGACACGGCGGTTTCGACGCCGCGCTTGAGCGGCGGGACGACGTTGACCGCGACGGTCAGGTCCGCGCCCATTTCGCTGGTGATTTCGGCCGGCACCGGATCGGCGACGCCGCCGTCCACGAGCACGCGTTCGCCGACTTTGAGCGGCGAGAGCACCATTGGCACCGAAGAGCTGGCGCGAAACGCCGTCTCCAAGCGGCCCGATCCGATCGCCACACGCTCTCCCGTCTGGATATCGGTGGCCACCGTGCGGCAGGGCAGGATGAGCTCTTCGAAGCGCTCGCGCCCGCGCAGGTACGGCCGCATCATCGTGAGGAACCGCTGTCCGGCGAGAATGCCCGGCTGCAGGAAGAATGTCGGATCCGACGCAAACAGGAAATTCCGGCGGGTGCCGAGCGTCCGGGCGATCTCGATCATCTCGTCGACATCGAGGCCCGCCGCGTATCCCACCGCGATGATCGACCCCTGACTGCACCCGGCGACCAGATCGATCGGCACCTTCTTGGACTCGAGCATTTTCAGCACGCCGAGGTGCGCGAGGCCGAACGCCGCGCCGCCGCCGAGCGCCAGGCCAACCGACGCACCGAGCATCTTGCGCACGAGCCGGTAGACCGGCAGCCCGACGTTCGATCGCGGATGCTCCGCGATGTAGAGGGCGGCTTCGAGCGGGGGGAGGCCGAGCGAGGGATGAAACGGGATCACGAACGGTTCGGACGAACTGATCGGCACCGGCCGCGATGTCGGGTTGAATAGATTGATGACCCGGTGCACCTTCAGCGACCGGCGCCGCTCGACGCCAGGGTCGTCGTCGGGCCCGTCGACGATGGCGACGAAGATGTCCGAGTACTCGTTGGCCGACTCAATCAGGCCAGGCGTGTCCGACCCGAGATCGAACACGATGAAGCTGAACGAGTCGCTCAACTTGGAGACCATGTTCGACAGCAGGTCTCCGTAGGCGCGCGCCGTGAGGTCGGCCGGCAGCACGACGCGCAGCAGCGCCGGGCCGGATGCCTGTTCGGTCATGCTGCGGACGATTTTCGACGGGACGGCTTCGATGCCGTCCGAGAGCAGGCTGGCGATCGACGAGTTGTTGCTCTCGGACCCCGGCCGCACCTCGACGCACAGCACTTCGGTGCCCGTGAGCTTTTTCAGCACCGAGGCGATCGCCACCGACAGCAGGGTTTCGCCTTTGCGACCCTGTTTGCTCGCCACGCTGATCATCGTCGTGGTCCGGCGCCCGCGGTCGCCCCGCGTGAGGCCGGCCAGCCGCTTGGACAGCACGCGGGCGAAGTACTCGATGGCCTTCGGGTTCTTGAGGAAGAGCTCGTCGAATGCGTCCTTGTCGACCTCCAGCAGCTTGGAGCGGCGCGACACGGTGACCGTCGCCGTCCGCTTGCCGCCCTGCAGGAGCGCCATTTCGCCGAAGTAGTCGCCGCGCCCGAGGGTGCCCGTGCGTTGCGGCGGATCGCGGGTGTCCCAGACCTCCAGCTCGCCGTCGAGCACGACGTAGAACGTGTCACCCGGCTCGCCGATGCTGGTGACGACGTCGTCTTTGGCGAAGTGCACCTCGTGGAAGCGCTTTTCGGCGGACACGAGCTCGTCGCGCGTGAAGAAACTGAAGATCGGGATCGTCGAAAGAAAGGCGAGGTCGGCCATGCGGCCGTTAGCATATCACCGGGGGGCCGGGGTTGAGCAGGCATGCACCCGTGTAATACCGTGTCCGCTTGTGCGAGCGCGCTTCAGAGGGGTCCGTGGATCGGTGCCGTGGGCGGGCGCCGGGTCGATCCGATTCGGCAGCAACACCCCCTGCGTCGAGGTGCGCGATCTGCGATCGGACGGCCTCCTCGTCCTCGACGCGGGGACCGGTATTGTCGGGCTGGGCGACCAGCTGGGCGATCGGCTTCGCTCGGTCGCGCTCGTGCTGACGCACTACCACTGGGATCACATTCAGGGTCTGCCGTTCTTTCAGCCCGTGTTCGACCCGGGATGGGATCTGGCGATTTGGGGCCCGACGTTCGCCGCGGGCGACGTCGGCTCGATCGCCACGCTGTTTCGGCCGCCGTTTTTCACGACGGCGTATGAGGATCTGCCGTCGGCGCCGGCGCTCCATGCGATCGGTCCGGGGTCGCATCGGGTCGCGGGCTTCGATCTTCGCGCGCTCGAGCTGACGCATCCCGGCGGCGCACTCACGTACCGCCTGCGCGGCGACGCGGGTGACTTCGTGTACGCGACCGACCACGAATTCGGCATGGCGGCCGTGGACGAGGCGCTCGCCGCGTTTGCGCGGGATGCGCGGCACATCGTGGTGGACGCGCAGTTCACCCCGGAGGAAGCGCCGGCCGTGAAAGGCTGGGGCCACGGCACATGGAAGCGCGCCGCGGAATTCGCCGCCGAAGTCGGCGCGGGCCACCTGTGGCTGTTTCATCACAAGCCGGGCCGCTCAGACGACGATCTCGAAGGCCTGGTGTTGCGTGCTCGCGAGATTTTTCCGGCCACCGACGCGGCCGCCGAGGGCGTGTCCTTCGATTTCTGACCCGCCGCGGACGGCGGTTTGCAGGTACAATTCCACATCTGTCTTGTCGAGACCTATGGACCCACGGAGTCGCGTTGTCGTCACGGGCATTGGCCCGGTCACCTCGATTGGCATCGGGCGTGAAGCGTTCTGGCGGAGTCTCCTCGACGGACGATCGGGCATTGGGCCGGTCGAATCGTTCGATACGCGCCGCTATCCGGTGCATCTCGGCGGCGAGGTCAAGGCGTTCGAGGCGCCGCGGTTCGTCACCCGCCAGTCACCCGCCTCGATGGGCCGGGCGTCGCAGATGGCGATTGCCGCCGCACGGCTCGCGCTCGACGACGCCGGAATCGACAGTGGCGCCATCGATCCGTCGCGCGTGGGCGTGGCGGTCGGCACCACGTCGGGCGAGCCGGAGTGGATCGAGCGTTTCAACGATCGGGAGCTCGCGGGCGAACGCGATCTGATCGGCGACGAATTCCTGAACCGGTACCCGTGTCACGTGCTGGCGGCGCACGTGGCGTCCGAGCTGGGTTTCCGTGGCGTCAATCTCGTGATTCCCACGGCGTGCGCGGCCGGCAACTACGCCATGGCGTACGGCCTCGACGCGATTCGCCTGGGCGAGGTGGACGTGATGCTCGCTGGCGGATCGGATGCGTTCTCGCGGATCACCTACACGGGGTTCGCCCGGCTCGGGGCGATCGCGCCAGAACGCGTGCAGCCGTTCGACAAGCACCGCAAGGGGATGATTCCCGGCGAGGGCGCGGCGGTGCTCGTGCTGGAGTCGCTCGATCGCGCGCTCGCGCGCGGCGCGCGCATCTACGCCGAGCTCGCCGGCTACGGGCTGTCGTGCGACGCGTCGCACATGACGGCGCCGCAAGGCGACGGCGCGGTTCGCGCCATGCGGGCCGCGATGCGCGACGCCGGGCTCGCTCCGCACGAGATCAGTTACATCAGCGCGCACGGCACGGGCACCGCCGCCAACGATCGCGTGGAGACGATCGCCGTCAAGCAGGCGTTCGGCGACGCGGCGGCGCGCGTGCCGATGAGCTCCATCAAGTCGATGCTCGGGCACACGATGGGGGCGGCCTCGGCGATTGAAGGGGCGGCGTGCGCGCTGGCAGTGTTCGACGATCGAGTGCCTCCGACGATCAACCTGGAAGAGCCCGATCCCGACTGTGATCTCGACTACGTACAGGGAACCTCGCGTGCCTTGCCCGTGGAGACCGCCATCAACAACGCCTACGCGTTTGGCGGCAACAACGCGTCGGTGATCTTCCGCAAGGTCCGGGCTGAGCGGCCGGGAGGCCGGTAAGGCATGCCTTCCGCGGTCGTCATCACCGGCATGGGCCTGGTGTCTGCCCTGGGCGATCGGCCGTCCGCGCTCCACGAGGCGCTCCTCGGCGGGGGGACCGCGTTTGGTCCGAGCGCCCTCATCGCCGAGCAGGCCGGGTCGTACCGCGTCGCCGAAATCCGCGACTTCGCGCCGCGAACCTACCTCGGGCCGAGGAATCTCCGGCCGCTCGATCGCACCGGGCAGCTCGCGGCCGCCGCCGCGGAGCTCGCGCTTGCTGACAGTGGCTGGACGATCGAGGCGCGGGACGCTCGGGACGTCGGTCTGGCGCTTGGCACCACGTTCTGCAGCGTCCGGACGATCGGCGAGTTCGACCGCCGGGCCATGCGGGACGGCCCTGAGTACGCCAGCCCGATCGACTTCTCGAACACCGTGATCAACGCCGCCGCGGGGCAGGTGGCTATCTGGCACCATCTGCGCGGCGTGAACTCGACGATTTCAACCGGTACGGCCTCGGGCCTGCATGCGCTCGGCTACGCGGCGCAAATGATTCGCGCCGGCCGCGCCACGACGCTCCTGGCGGGCGGCGTCGAGGAGCTGTGCTTCGAGTCGTTTCTCGGTTTCGTGCGGGCGGGTCTCGTCGCGGCCCCCGGCGAGGGCGCCGTGCCTCGGCCCTTCGACACCGCGCGGGATGGGTGCCTCCTCGGCGAGGGCGCGGCGTTTCTCGTTCTCGAATCCGAGGACACCGCAAGGGCGCGCGGTGCGCGCGTGGTCGGCCGGATCGAAGGCTACGGCTCGGGATACGACAGCCGTCAGGCGACCGCGCACAGCGAAGGCGAGAACGCGCTGGCTGCCTCGATCGTGCGTGCGCTCGGACCGTCGGGCCCCGAGGGCCTTGCCGCCGTCATGTCGTCGGCCAGCGGGCACATCACGCTTGATGCGCGGGAGGCGGCGGGTATTCTCGAGGCGTTGGGGACCCGGGCGGCGGAGGTGCCGGTGTCCACCATCAAGGGGCACCTCGGCGAAACGCAGGGCGCCGGCGGGGCGCTCGCGACCGTCGTCATGCTCGAGTCGCTCCGCACGCGCCGGCTTCCTCCGATTGCTGGACTGGAGCACCCCGACCCGCGCGTCGGGCTGGACCTCGTCATCGGTAGGCCGCGAGCCATCGCCGCCTCGCGTGCGCTCGTCACCGCCGTCTCGCGCGAGGGCAACGCGTGCGCGCTCGTCATTTCCGCGGCGGATGGAGCCGACCGTCGACCATGAAGCCAGCCCCAATGCCCGAGCAGGGTGCGTTCGACCTCGTCCCGCGGTTCAAGGACCAGGGCTACGGCCCGGAGGACGTCGGCCGCCGCCGCGCGTGGGTCGAAGCCAAGCTGGACGTGTCCCTGCCGCTCGTGGGCGCCTGCGCGATTCCCACGGCCGACATGCGGGGCAACATCGAGAATCCCATCGGCGCCGCACAGATTCCGCTTGGCGTGGCGGGGCCGCTCCTCGTGCACGGGCTCCACGCTCAGGGAACATTCTACGTACCGCTCGCGACCACTGAAGGCGCGCTCGTGCGGTCCTACGAGCGCGGGATGGCGATGCTCACGCGCGCCGGCGGCGTCACCACGAGAGTGTTCGCCGATGGCAATGTGGTCGCGCCGTGGTTTCCCTTCGAGTCGGTGGCTGACGCCCATCAGTTCGTGACCCGGCTTCCCGGGTGCGTCGACCAGCTGAAGGCCGAGGCGCAGGCGACGACACGGCACGGACGCCTCGAGCGGGTCGACACCCACGTCGTCGGCCGGGCCGTCATCGTCGGGTTTCATTTCCATACCGGCGACGCGCAGGGTATGAACATGATCGTCAAGGCCGCCGAGCGCGCCTGCCGCTGGATCGTCGCGAACGGCCTGGCGCCGAGGTTCCAGATCTTCAGCGGGCTGAGCAGCGAGAAGCGCGCGAGCGGGTACCTCTTGAGCGGCGTGAAGGGCAAGAAGGTGGTCGCCGGCGCCCTCGTGCCGGCCGACGTCCTCTTCCTCTACATGCGCATGACACCGAAGGGCATTGCCGACGTCTGGCACAGTACGATCATCGGGCACCTGCAGGCCAACGCCATCGGCTTCAACGCGCACTACGCCAACGGCCTGACCGCGTTGTTCATTGCCTGCGGCCAGGACGTCGCCAACGTGGCGAACGCCGCGGTCGGCATCACCGACTACGAGGTGACGCCGGAGGGCGATCTGTATGCCTCGGTCACGCTGCCGTCGCTGACGGTCGCCACTGTGGGCGGAGGGACCGGCCTCGGCACGAGCCGCGAGTGCCTGCAGATGCTCGGGTGTGCCGGCTCGGGCCACGCACTGAAACTCGCCGAGATTGTTGCGGCGACCGTGCTCGCCGGCGAGTTGTCGATGGCCGGCGCCATCGGGTCGGGCGAGTTCGTGTCGGCGCACGAGGAGTACGGGCGCAACCGGCCGCACGAGGATCGCGACTGACGCGCTTCGGTCTCCCACCTGCGCACCTATGCGACCATTCCGGGGGCTCAAAGGCGATCCGCAGCGTTTCTACGATGCCGTCGTCGTCGGCGCCGGCATCGGCGGTCTGGTCTGCGCCAACCTGCTGGCCAAGCACGGCCTTCGCGTGCTGCTCGCCGAACAGCACTACATGGTCGGGGGCTACTGCAGCACGTTCAAGCGGGGTCCTTTCACATTCGACGCCGGCACGCACTTCTATCCGCTGCTCGGCAACCCGGCGACGATCACGGGAGAGCTCCTCGAGGACCTCGAGATCCGCACCAGGTGGATCAAGATGGATCCGGTCGATCACTTCCATTTTCCGGACGGGTCGAGCTTCTCGGTGCCTGCCGACTTCGACGAGTACTACGAGAAGCTCAAACGGGAATTTCCGCATGAGGTCGAGGCAATCGACCGGTTCTTTGCTGTCGCGCGCGAGGCGTATCTGTCGGGTCTCCTGTACTACTTCAAGGGCCGCACGCATTCGCGATTCGAGTCGCTTCGCGGTCTGACGCTCCGCGAGGTCCTCGATCAGTACTTCAAGGACCAGAAGCTCCGGCTACTGCTGGCCGCCGATTGCGCCCATTGGGGGTCGCGCCCGTCGCGCACGTCGTTTGTCTTCGACTCGATGCTGCGGCTGTCGTACTTCCTCGGCAACTACTACCCGGCTGGGGGGTCGCAGGCGTTTGCCGACGACCTGGCTCGGCGGTTCGAGGAGTTGGGCGGGCACATCCTGATGCGCTCCCGCGTGAAGCGGATCATGATCGAACGCGGCTCGGCCGTGGGCGTCGAAGTCGAAATCGGGGTGGGCACGGATCGGCGGCGCGTGCACGTGCTGGCGGGGCATGTCGTCTCGAACGCGGACCTGGTGCTCACGCTCGAAGAGATGATCGGCGCCGAGCACGTCGGATCCAACTACATCAAATCGGTCAAGAAACTCACCCCGAGCATGCCCTGCTATCTGGTGCACATCGGATTGCGCGACATGCCGCTCGAGCCTCTCAAGCAGGCAAGCGGCTACCACTGGCGGACGTGGGATACCGAGAAGGTCGCGACCGACATGTTCAAAATCTTCGTGCCGACCGAGTACGAGCCGCTCATGGCGCCGCCGGGCGGCCAGGTCGTTGTGCTGCAGAAGGTGACTTACGTCGACTACGCCAGCGTGCGGGACTGGGCCGCCCAAAAGCTCGAGATCGAAACCGATGTCATGCAGCGCCTGAGGGCCGAGGTTCCCGGCATCGACGATCACATCGTGTTCAAGTCGACGGCGTCGGCGCTGACCGCGTGGCGGTTCACGCTGAACTACCAAGGCGCGATGCTCGGATGGGAGATGTCCCCCGATCAGTTGGGTGATCGGCGGCCCGCACTCGAAAGCCCCATCGGCAACCTCCACTTCGTGGGCCACTGGACGCGGCCGGGTGGTGGGATTACGCCGGTGATTGTCTCGGCCATGCAGGTGGCGGACGAGATCGGCCGCGGCTGAAACCGCGGCGTCTGGCGGGGCCGGCGGAGTCACGGACCCGCGCATCCGTTGTCACGTCTGTAACAACGTGGCGCGATTGCAAAAGAGAGTTGAGACGACTGAGTTTCTGTGACAGGATGATTCGTCAAGATTTTCTTGCGGTCGGCAGTCCCTTGAACCGGCGTGCGGCCTTCGCGGCAGCCCGCCGGTCCTTTCCTGGAAAGAGCGAGCCATGAACGCGGACGAGATTCGGACGGCGATTCGCAAGAGCGTCAATCGCATCACCGGCGTCGCCGCAGACGATATCCGGGACACTTCGAGCTATCGGGACGATCTGGGCCTCGATTCGCTGTCGATGCTCGAGCTGACGGTCGACATCGAGTACGCGTTCAAGATCAAAGTGCCCGAAGAACGGCTGGCGACCATCAAGACGGTCAACGACACCATCCAGCTCGTGCAGGAGTTTCTCCCGGCGCAAGCCTGATATACTGCACGCGCTTCGGGAGATTATTTGGCCAGCGTCGCGGTCGTCGCAGCCTCCGAACGTCTTGCCGATCACCTCGTACGAGCGCTTCGCGAGTCCGCGAGCGTGCGGGTGTGCGAACGCGCGCCGGCCGATCGCCGCCTCACTATTCACGACGCCGACTGGCTCCAGCGGTTCGATACGGTGGTGTACGCCCCGCCAGGCCACGACCGCACGGCGTCGGCGCCGGATCTGACCGCGGCCTCGGCGCTCTTCGATGCCCTCACGCGCACGCGGTTGGCGCAGCTCGTGGCGGTGTCGAGCGCCGCCATCTACAGCGCGGATCATCACAACGTGGGGTTGATGGACGAGTCGGCGTTCATCACCGACCGCGGCCGCGACATCGTTCGGCGCTGGATGGCGTTCGAGCACGAAGCCGGCCACACGGTGCCAGCCGAGACCGTCGTCACCATTCTGAGACCGGCAGCGGTCGTCGACGGCGCCACCTACTTCAGCCGGCTGCTCGCCGGGCCGGTTGCGGCGACGTATCCTGGCCACGACCCGACCATTCAGCTTCTCAGCCCCGCCGATCTGGCGGCTGCGGTTCGGGCGGTCGTGGAACGTCGGGCCCGCGGTGTGTTCAACGTCGCGCCGGCCGGCGGGGTGCCGTTGAAGCAGGCGCTGCGGCTGGCGGGCGTCACGCGGCTGCCGATTCCGCGAACCGTGCAGCGCCTCGCGCGCGCGGTCCTGGCGCCTCTCGGCCTGGCGGCGCCGTCCGAACAGCTGACCTACATTCAGTACTTGTGGACCGTGTCGGGCGACGCGCTTCGTCGTGAGGTCGGGTTCACGCCCTCGCGGTCGAGCGCGCAGGCCATTCTGGAGCTTCGCGGCAAGTCCACGGCCGGCGCCCCTCAGTTCGACGAGTTTGGGATGGATCCCGACTACATCGGCAGGTACTGCCGGCAGCTGTTTCATTTCTTGCACGAGTACTACTGGCGCGTCGAGGTCGAGGGGCTGGAGCGCGTTCCGCGTCAAGGCCGCGGAGTGCTGGTCGGGATGCACCGCGGCTTCATGCCGTTCGACGGGACGATGGCGCTGTACGACATGGTTCGTCGCGTGGGGCGCATTCCGCGCTTCCTCGTTCATCCCAGCCTGACCAAGTTCCCGTTCCTGGCCGACTTCATCGGCAAGCTCGGCGGCATCATGGCCTGCCAGGAGAACGGGGACTACGTGCTCGAGCGCGACGAGTTGCTCGGCGTGTTTCCGGAGGGCATTCGCGGCGCCTTCACGATGTACAAGCGCGCGTACACGCTTGGCAAGTTCGGCCGCGACGAGTTCGTACGGATGGCGCTCAGAAACCGCGCGCCCATTCTGCCGTTTGTGACAGTGGGCAGCGCCGAGATCTACCCGATTCTGGGAAGGGTGGACTGGAACTGGTTCACGCGCTATACGGAATGGCCGTTTTTCCCGGTGACCAACCCGTTTCCGCTGCCGACCAAGTGGCACACACGTTTTCTGCAACCGATGCACGTCGAGCAGGAGTACCCGCCCGAGGCCGCCGACGATCCGGCGCTCGTTCGCAGGATCAGCGTCGAGGTCCGGCAGCGGATGCAAGCGACCATCGACGACATGCTGCTGCGCCGCCGGTCCATCTTCTCGGGGACGATCTTCGACCACGTGGAGAAGACGTCGTGACGCCGCTCGTTCGCAACACCAGGCGCGTGCTGCACATCATGCGCACGCTCGCGGTGTTCGGGCTGGCGGCCGTGGTGGCCCGCTACACGCCGCCTCTGGCGCGATGGTTCCCGTTGGCCGCTCTATCGGGACCCCGCCGATTCCGGCGTCTCTTCGAGGACCTCGGGGGCAGTTTCATCAAGTTCGGTCAGATGCTGGCGCTGCAGCCCGACATCGTCTCGCTCGAGTATTGCGACGAGCTCTTCAACCTACTCGATCGCATTCCGCGGTTTCCCTACGATCGCGTCGAGCAGGTGTTCAGAGAGGAGTTCGGCAAGACGCCCGACGAGTTGTTCGACAGGTTCGAGCGCGAGCCCATGGCCACGGCGTCGATCGGTCAGGTGCACATCGCGCACCTCTCGGGCCGGAGGGTGGCCGTCAAGGTGCAGCGGCCCTCGGTCGACACCGACTTTGCCGGCGACATTCGGTTGATGGTACTGACAATGCGCGCGATCCGGCGGTTCGGCTTGACCTCGCTCATCTGGGTCCTCGAGCCGATGGGCGAGTTCGTCGCCTGGACGCGCGAGGAGCTCGATTACCGCCGGGAGGCCCGCTATGGGGATCGGCTGCGCCGAAATGCGGTGGACAACGCCTTCGAACACGTGCCCGCCATCGATTGGTCGCTCACATCACGGCGGACGCTGGTGGTCGACTACCTGGCGGGGATGACCGTGCTCGACTACCTGCGCGCGCTGGCGTCGAACGACGAGCTCGTCGTGCACCGCCTGCGGATGGACGGTTTCAACCCGAGCACGTTCGCGCGGCACATCATCGACAACTTCCTCGGCGACGCGTTTCGATTCGGGGTGTTCCACGCCGATCTGCACCCGGCCAATCTGCTGATTCTGCCCGGCGACGTCGTCGGGTATGTGGACTTCGGGATCACGGGCGTGCTCAGCCGCTACTCGCGCCGTCATCTGATTGCGATGACGCTGGCGTACACGCGAGCCGACGTGGACCGCATGGCGCTCGAGTTTTCCAAGCTGACCTCGTCGGAGCCCGGCGCCGATCCCGCGGCCTTCCGCGCGGGGCTCGCCGAGATGTCCAAAGAGTGGTACGAGGGTGAGGGATCGGCGACCACGTTCAAGAAGAACTTCACGCTCGTGATGCTCGACATGCTCACCCTGTCGCGCAAGACCGGCATCTGGCCCGAGCGCGACGTGATCAAGTACATTCGGTCGGCGATCGCGGTCGACGGCCTCATCACGCGGTTTGCGCCCGGCTTCAACGTCGGGCGCCATCTCGAGGCCGTCTGCCAGCAATGGGTCACGTGGGAAGCGCGGCGATCGCTCTTGTCCTACGATTCGCTGGCCAACTGGGCCATGTCGGGCGCCCATCTCATCCAGGACGGCGTCGCGCGCGCCAGTACGGTGTTGCGCCGGATCGCGGATGGCGAGATGATGGCTCGGATTGAGGTCACGGGAAGCCAGGACAAAGACGGCGCTGTTCGACGGCGGACGCTCCGGCTGGCTGGCGTGGCCGTCGGGCTGATGGGTCTCGTGGCCGCCGGCGGCCCGCAGCCGTTCGGCGCCAACGTGTTCACCGCCGAGCTCGTGCTGGCCGGCTCGACGCTCGGCCTGCTGGCCGACTCGGTGCGAAGGCTTCGCGTCGAACGACGAACGTAGAACGAGCGAACGTCGCACCTCGCACGTAGAACGTAGAACGGCTGTTCTTGGAGGCTCTGATGCGTGAACTGACCAAGTCGATGCTCGGACTCTCGTGGGCGATGTCTGTTTTCAGTGCGCAACAGCTGGGCAAGCTGATTGCACCGTCGCAGGAAGCGCTCGACGCGGCCGTGGCCGAGGTCGAGGAAGTGTCGAAGTTCGTGCAGAGTCGCTTGAGCGAGGCGATGATCCGGCAGTTCAGGGCCGGCGATGAGTGGCAGCGCCGCATCATCGACGCGACGTTCGCGGCGGGCGCGCCCCTGCAGGTGATCGACCCGCGGCCGCTCATGCAGTCGATCGACGCCCAGACGATCGTCAACGCGATGGATCCCGGCCACATGATCAAGTCCGGGGTGGATTTCGTCCAGCAGACGGCAGACGCCGTCCGCAAGCGCGCGCCGGGTGCGTCCGTCGGCGTACCGACGGTCAACTAGAATCTAGACTGATATGGACGAGGGCGCCCGTCACAGCGTCGTTGCCACACTCCGACAACGAAGGGGAGCGATATGCGCGAAGTAGCAAAGTCGGTCGTCACGCTGCCATGGGCGATGTCGATGTTCGGTGTCCAGCAGATGGCCAACCTGGTGTCGCCCCCGCCGGCCGGACGCACGCAGGGCGCGACGGAGGCCTTGGATACCGTCTCGAAGGCCGCCGAGGCCCACCTCGATGGTTGGCTGAAGTCGACCTTCAGCGTCGGCGACGGCGTGCAACGCGGTCTGGTCGACGTGATGATGCTGCGGCCCCCCGCAATCGACGCCAGCGTGTTCATGCGCATGGCGGACGAAATGCAAGGCAGCGCGGCCTTCAATTTCGGCGTCAACTACGTGCTGCCGCCGGTCGCCTGGGTCAGCACGTTCATGAACGCCACGGAGGACGTGCCCGCCGTTCAGCAGGAATTCGCCAACAAGGTCTACATCATCCAGCTCGTGACGGCCGTCGAATCGCAATTGGGATTCGACCCGAGCGTCCACGTGCCGGTCCCGGCGCTCGTCGAGCGCGCCGAGCGCTACGGGACGTTTCCGCGGCTGTGGGCGATCGAAGGGATCGGCCACTATTACGCGGATCGCGCATGGGATCGTTTCAAGGATCACGATCCGGTCGACCTGCTGACCGATGCGACGACGGCCTCGCTGCCTTCGTCGAGCCTGACGATGCTGCACGCGGGCATCGGGATGTCGTTTGCGAAGCGGCTGGTGAAGACGTTGACGGCCGAGAGCACCCCTGAGGAGATTCGCGCCGCCATCGCGCGTTTCGCGACGCTCTGCCGCCGCTCGTCTCGCCCGGGCTACGCGGGCGCCGCGCTCGAGTCGCTCGGTCTGGCGACACGGACACTCTTTCCCAATCTGGTCGGCGCGATCGATCGCGAGATGCCCGCGATCGAGCCCGACCTCGTCGGCTACTTCTGGCACGGCGTCGGCCGCGCGATCTTCTTCGGTCCGACGACGATGCTGCCCGCGTTCAACGCACCGTGGCGGGCGATGAGCGAGGTTGCCGAGGCCCCGCACGAAACCGCGTATTTGAATCTGCTGTCCGGTTTGTCGTGGGCCATCACCGTCGTCAACATGCGGAACCCGGAGGTGATGGAAGCCTTCTTGCGCCATCACGCCTCGACGCTGGCGAGCTCGACCGCGTTCTCCAACGGCGTGACCTCGTCGATGCTGATGCGGTTCGACACCACGCCCGACGACCCGAACATTCATCCGTTCGTGCGGCATCTGCCGAAGGACTCGGAGCCGGCGACCGTCGCCGCCTGGGAGTCGCTGATCATGCGGCCGAGCACGATCGCGCTCACCGAAACCTATCCGAAACTGAGGCAGGCGGCGAAGCTCGAGGATCTCTTCCACCACGTGCCGGGGCCCGCATAGGGATCCTGGCTCGGTCATGGCCAAGGCGGTAGGCGCGGGAAGCGCTCAGACGTCGCGGGGGCGTCGCCACGACGTGGAGGAGCGTTTGCGGCAGATCGGCGTGCCGGCGCACGCGGCGCCTCCGTCCGGGCGGCTCGTGCCCGAGGAGCGTCACGGGGCGCGCCTGCGGGCTGCGCTGGAGTCGCTCGGTCCCGTCTTCGCCAGCTTCGGTCTCTACCTCGGTTCGCGTCTCGACTTGCTGCCCCGCCGCGATTGTCAGGAGCTCGGACGCATTCGCGACGTCGGCTTTCCGGCGCCGCCCTCCGATCTCGTCCAGCTCTTTCGCCGCGAGTTGGGGGCGCCGCCTCCCCAGCGTTTCTTCAGCTTCCAGATGGCGCCGATCAACGTCCGCCTGCTGTTTCAGGACCACGCCGCGTGGCTGGCGCCGGGCGCCCCGATCGTGGTGCGGGTCGTTCGGCCCGACGTGGCCCAGGGACTCGAACGGGACCTGACGATGCTGTCCGCCGTCGAGCCGTACGTGGCGGTGTCCCCGGATCGTTTTCAGGCGGCGCTCGTCGATTTCAGCCTGGCGCTTCGCCGCCGGCTCGACCAGCGCGGTCAGGCCGACGCGCTGCAGCAGCTGGCTGAAGACTGGCGGACGATCGGCGCATTCGATGCGCCGTTCTGTTATCGCGATCATTCGAGCGTGAGCGTGCTGACGGTCGCGCGCGTCGAGGGTGTCGCGCTCGGCGATGCGTTCAGCCACAGCCGCGTCTGGACGGCGCCGCCCTTCGAGCGTGAACCCGTGGCGCGGCAGCTGTGCGCCGCGTGGCTGCGGCAGGCGATCGAGGGCCGGATCGTGCCGTGCGCCTTCGGACCCCAAGACGTCCTGCTCCTGCCCGACCGCATGGTCTACGTCGGTAGCCAGTTCGAGACGCAGACCTCCGACGGCCGCGTGCGCTTTCTCGGCTACATCAACGCCGCGGCCGCCGACGACCCCGACGGCGCCTGCGAGTGGGTCATGGCCGAGTGCGAGGCGCGCAGGAACGGCGGGGCCGAAGAGGAACTGAGACGCCGGTTTCGCCAGGCCGTGCCGTTCCGGGACGGCGAGTCGAGCGGCGAAGACAATCTCGCCGAGCACTTACTCGTGCATTGGCGGGCGACCGCCGAGGCCGGCTGGCGGCTGCGGCCGCACCTGCTACAGTTGTACCGTGCGGTCCACGCGCTATCGGTCCGCGCCGACGCGTTGGTGCCCGGGAAAGACGTCCTCACCCTGGCGCTGCAGGATGCGCGACTTCGCATCGGCTTGCACGAGGCCCGCCAGCTCGTGAACCCGCTGGGGGTGCCGGCGACGCTCGACACGCTTCTGGCGAACATGGTGACCCTGCCGCAGAAGCTCGACGAGGTGCTGACGCTGGCGGCCGAAGGCCGTTTGCGGGTCAAGCTCCACATGCCGACCTCCGAGGAGCAGCGCCGGGTCCGCAACGGGACGGTCGCCCTCGTCGCCGCGTTGTCGGTGCTGGCCGGGCTCGCGTTTCTCTTTCGGGTGGTCGTACCGGCGCCGGGCGCCGGCGCCGAGCGCATCGGTGCGTTGGTATTGCTCATAGCGGGATTCTGGCTGCTCAAAGCCGCGAGGGACTTATAGCCCATGTCACAGATCGACGTCGTGGACCGTTCGCACCAACCGCCCGCCGGAGGCGCCGCAGGCGTGGCACCCACGGACGCGCCAACTCCAGCCGACTTCACGGACGAGGACCGGCGGATTGTGAGCTACTCCGAGCAAACGCTCAAGGACGGCACCGAGCTGGCGAGATGGCTCGAGGACAAGAGGGATCCCGAGGACTTCCAGGATCATTTCACGGCGGTCGAGGAGTTCGAGAGCGGCGGCGGCAACTTCAGTTTTTTCGACACGGTCACCGTCTCGGGTCGCGCCGTGCCGGTCATGGGCATCGTGCAGGACATGTTCTACGACCGCCAGAAACAGGCGGACGCTGACGGGATTCTGCCGCAGGTGCGGGAGTTCATCCTGCGGTACTTCCTGCGCGTGAGCAACGCGCGGCAACCGTCGCCGGCGGCCGATGCGGAGAGCGAGTCCGGCTCGCCCTATCTGCGGCCGTTCGACTGGCGTCCATCGACCGGCGAGAGCCGGATCGGATTCGGATTCGAGCAGCTGTATTACAAGCTTCGGGGAGGTCCGGTCGGGAAATTCGCGCTCGAGGATCGGGCGGCGATCGTGGATCTGCGCGAGCTCGGCCGTGTGTACGACTGGATCGTGCTGAAGGTGGAGATCTTCAACTTCAACCTGTCGTACGCACCGCTCGGCTCGGGCGCGCCCAAGATGGTGTACCCGCTCAAAGAGCAGACCTATCTGCTGCTGGGCCCGCAGTTTGTCCGAAACCGGGAGAAGCCCGAACCTGGCGTGCTCGGCGAATATGGCTACGGATATGCCTTCATGCCGTACGCCCCGGGCGGGCCCGACGAGATGATTCAGTACGGGCCGGGCCACTTCGCGGCGGCCTTCCAGTCGGTGTACTTCAAGGTCGAGACCTCGGGCGCGATCACCGTACGCGCCTCCTTCGTCGTGAACCGGCCCGACAAGGTGGCCCGGGTCGACATCGACCCGGTGGGCTGGAGTTTTCAGCTGGCCGACCTGATGACGTTCAACCTGGCGTCGCGGGTGATGGCGCCGGTCAAGGACGCTGCGGGCCGGCTCCCGATCCGCCTCACTGGGGTCGACCCGGTCGGTGCCTACATCTCCTTCGCAAATTTCATGAGCGGCGGCCGGGCGGCCAGGAATCTCGGACACTCGATGTCGGTGCTCGAGAAACGCATGCTGGTCCAGCATTTCATGCAGCACTATGAGATGCTGAACACGTCGCTCGTGGCGTGGCGGAAGATCGCCGATTGGACCGACGAGAGGACCGTGCCGGCCCAGCTGACACGGGGCGTACGGCGTTGACAGGGGAGCAGGGCCAGGACGTGACTTCAGAGACCGGCACCTACGACTACGACGTGGTGATCATCGGCGCCGGATTGGCCGGGTTGTCCCTGGCGCGCCAGCTGCTCCTCAACTCCGATCGGCTGTCCATCCTGCATCTCGAGAAGCGGGTGTCGCTGCCACAGGTCGGACAGAAGGTCGGTGAGGCGACCGTACAGGTCAGCGGCTATTACTTCTCGAAAGTGCTCGAGCTCGAAGAGTACCTGCTGCGCGAGCACTACCTGAAATACAACCTGCGGTTCTACTGGAAGACCGCGGGCATGGACAACAGCCGGTTCGAAAGCTACTCGCAGTCCTACATCCGCGGGTTGTCGAACGTGCCGACGTACCAGTTGAACCGGAACGAGATCGAGCGGGAGCTGCTGAGGCGTAACCAGCTCGATCCCCACTACCGGATCGATCTGCACGCCCTGAACATCGACGTGTCGCTGTCGTCCAACGGCGATCCGCATCGCGTCTCGTACTCGGTCAACGGAGAGACGCGCACGGTCACGGCGCGCTGGGTGGTCGACGCCGCCGGCCGCGCCCACGTCCTACAGAAGAAGCAGGGGCTCGAGCGGAAGAACGCCATCCGCCACGGCTCGTCGTTTTTCTGGGTCGAGGGCCTGCTCAACATCGAGTACCTCACCGATTCGACCAACAAGCAGGTCCGGCTCAACCCCGCGCGCCGGCACCTCGGCCACCTGCCGTTCTGGCTCGCCACGAATCACTTCTGCGAGGAAGGTCTGTGGTTCTGGACCATTCCGCTGCAGGGCATCACGAGCCTCGGGCTCGTCTACGACAACCGCCTGATCAAGCCCGAGGACGTGAACGATCCGAAGCTGGTGGTGCAATGGGTGTGCGAGCACTTTCCGCTGTTCGCCCGCGATCTTCCGAAGCGGAAGCTCCTGCACTGGGCGTGCTACCGCGACTATTCGTTCGACTCGGCGCAGACCATCGACCGGAACCGGTGGGCGATGGTGGGGGAGGCCGGCCGCTGGACCGACCCGCTCTATAGCCCGGGCGGCGATGTCATCTCGGTGTACAACACCGTCCTGACCGACGCGATTCTCACCGAGGATCAGGCGGAACTGGACGAGAAGACGGTCCTCTACGAGCAGCTCGAGCGGGCCGTGTACGCCGCCTACGTGCCGAGCTTCGCCGTGAGCTACGACTGCCTGGGCGACCAGGAGGCGTACTCGCTCAAGTACATCTGGGAACTCACGATCTACTTCGCGTTCTACGTGTTCCCGATGATCAACGATCTCTTCACCGACAAGCGGTTCCTCGTGTCCTTCCTGCAACGATTCTCCCGGCTCGGACGCGTCAATGCGAGCCTGCAGGCGTTCATCAGCGCCTTTTACCAGTGGAAGAAAGAGCACAAGGAACCGCACCGCCGGCCCATGTTCGTCGATTTCTATGAGACCGGCGGCCTGGGTGTCGCCGAGAAGACGTTCTACGAAATCGGCGTGTCCACCGACGAGGCACGGACGATCCTCGACCGCCAGTTGCAGAACACGTTCGATCTGGCGCGGCAGACGGTGGCGCACATCTACGCGTCGGTCGTCGACGACCCGAGCGTCTTTCTCAACAAGTCCTTCATCGAGAGCCTCGATCTCGAGCGGTTGACGTTCGATCCGGCCCAGATGAGGCGCCACGTCGCCGAGCACGCCGGGCACCGCGAGAGGTACGAATGGCCGATGGGCTGGAAGCCCGATGCCCTGATGCGGTTGTCGATGCCCCGCCGCACCGCGGCAGTCGCCGGAGCATGACGGCCGTTCGGCGTTCTTCGTTCGACGTGCGGCGTTCGTTCGTTCGACGTGCGCCGTTCGGGGACGGGGCGTCTCTCAGGGACCGACGCCGTGTGCGCCATGGCCGATAACGCGCCGCTCATCGAGCGTGCGTTTTCGATCGAGGTCCACGAGGGAAGCGCGGACCTTTCGGTCGAGGGCGTCCTTCCGCCATTTCTTTCCGGCACCGCCTACTGGAACGGTCCGGGCCGCTTCGCGCGGGGGAGCCTGCAGTACCGCCACTGGCTCGATGGTGATGGCCTCGTCTGCGCGCTGGCGTTCCGCGGCGGCGGCGCGCGTACGACCGCGAGGTACGTGCGCAGCGAGAAGTTCGTGGCGGAGGAATCGGCCGGCCGGGCCCTGTTCCGGCAGTTTGGCACGGCGTTCCCCGGCGACCAGCTGAAGCGCGGCATCGGCATCGAGTCGCCGGCCAATGTCAGCGCGTATCCGTATGGCGGCGCCTTGCTGGCGTTTGGCGAGCAGGGACTGCCATGGGCGCTCGATCCGCAGACGCTCGAGACGCGCGGCCTCTTCACCTTCAACGGGCAGCTGAATGAGATCACGCCGTTTTCGGCGCACCCGAAGTTCGACCACCGGACCGGCGAGATGTTCAACTTCGGCGTCGCGTTCGCGGCGGAGCGGCCGATGCTCAACCTCTTCCGGTTCGATCGCTCGGGCGGCCTGATCTACCGCAAACGCCACGCGTTGCCATATCCGGCATCGATTCACGACTTCGCTGTGAGCGCGTCGTACGCCGTTTTCTATGTCAGCCCGCTGGTGCTCGATATGGCGGCGCTGATGCAGGGTGGAGCCACGATTCTGGACGCCCTCCGCTGGGAGCCCGAGCGCGGGAGCCGGTTGATGGTCGTGTCGCGCGAGAGCGGCGAGCTCGCGGCGTCCCTGTCGATCGGGCACAAGTACTGCCTCCACCTCGTCAACGCCTTCGAGACCGACGGACGCCTCGTGGTGGACGTCGTCGAGTACGAGCGCCCGATTTACGACCAGTACCAGGTGATTCCGTCGCTGTTCACCAACGTGCCGACGGCCACACCCGTCCGCCATCACGTGGACGTCCAGGCGGCGCGTCTGATCGGCCGGCAGGAGCTGTCGTATTCGTGTGCGCCGGATTTTCCGGCGCACGATCTGGACTTGACCGGCCTGCCGTACAGGGATTTTTGGATGCTGGGCATCGGAACGACCGGGAAACCTGGACGCAAGTTCCTCAATCAACTGGTTCGGTTCGACTGGGAGACCGGCGACGTGGAGATCTATCAGGCCCCGCCTCTGACGTACCTTGGCGGCGAGCCACTGTTCGTGCCCGACCCCGCCGCACGCCGAAACGGTGTCGTCGTGTGCCAGGCGTTCGACGCCGAACGGATCGCGTCGTCGTTTGTCGTGTTCGACGCCTTCAACGTGTCACGCGGACCCCTCGCCACCCTCGGGTTGCCGTCGGCGGTTCCATTGCTGTTTCACTCCTCGTATCTGGCACGGTGATGGGCGGGACAGCGATGACGCCCGACATCGATGATTCCCCGCTCTCGCGGGCAGGCCGCACGAAGGTCTACGCCTTCTACGGAGGCATGGTGGTCGTGGCGGTCATCGCGTTTCTGGCCATCCGGTCAATCGGCGAGGGCTTGGGCGCTCCGAGCGGAAGCGGCGCGCGCGTGCCGCTCGAGGCCGGCCAGAGCATCAACACGTTGTTTCACGCGCTGCTGGCGCTCGCGGTCATCGTGGTGACGGCTCGCGTCGCCGGCTGGCTGTTCGGCCTGGTCGGACAGCCTGCGGTGATCGGCGAGGTCGTCGGCGGCATCATGCTCGGGCCGTCGCTGCTCGGACAGATCTCTCCGGCGTTGCACGCCCAGATCCTGCCGGCGAGCGTGACGCCGTTTCTCAGTGTGTACGCCCAGCTCGGCGTCATCCTCTACCTCTTCCTCGTGGGTCTCGATCTCGATTTGAGCGTGCTGCGGAAGAGCGGGCACGCGACGCTGGCCATTTCACACGCGAGCATCATCGCGCCATTTCTGATCGGATCGGTGCTGGCGCTCGGGCTCTATCCAATCTTGTCCACGAGCGACGTGCCCTTCACGGTGTTCGCGCTCTTCACGGGTGTCTCGCTGTCGGTGACCGCCTTCCCGGTGCTGGCGCGCATCCTCACGGATTTGAAGATCAGCCGAAGCCGGATGGGCGTCGTCGCGCTCACCTGCGCCGCCATCGACGACGTGACGGCCTGGTGTCTGCTGGCGCTGGTCGTGAGCATCGTCCAGGCGCGTTCGGCCGACGCGGTCCGAACCGTCCTGCTGACGGTGGCCTTTCTCTTTGTCGTTCTGCAGGTGGCGGCGCCTCTCGTGCGCCGCGTGATTCCGCGGCTCGATCGCTCGCCGGACCTGACGCGGGCCGCACTGAGCGTCGTCCTGATCGCGATGCTGGCGTCGGCCATGACCACCGAGTACATCGGCATTCACGGGTTCTTCGGGGCGTTTCTGTTTGGGGCGATCCTCCCCCATGGGAGCCGCATCGCCACCGAGCTCAATCGGCGCCTGGACGACTTCGTGGCGGTGTTGTTCCTTCCCGTGTTCTTCGCCTATACGGGCGCGCGCACCGAGCTCGGCCTGGTGAGCGGCGTGCAGGACTGGCTGATCTGCGGCGTGATCATCGCGATGGCGTGCCTCGGCAAGTTCGGCGGCACGCTTGCCGCCTCCCGGCTGTCGGGGCTGAACTGGCGTGATTCGGCTGCGCTCGGCATTCTCATGAACACGCGCGGCCTCGTGCAGCTCATCGTGCTCAACATGGGGCTCGACCTTGGCGTCATCACGCCGAAGCTCTTCACGATGCTCGTGATGATGGCGCTCGTGACCACCGTGATGACGACACCGATTCTGCAGATCCTGCTCAGGAAGCACCCCTGGGTCGAGCGTGTGCCGTCGGCAGCGCTCGAGGGCGTGGCCCGCCTCACATGAGCCTGGGCGATCTGGCGGCCGCTCGTGCCCAGACGCTCAGGCTCGTGGCCGTTCTGACCCAGCCCCAGGTCGACTTCTCGCCGCGTCAGGCCAGCTGGTCGATCGGGGAAGTGCTCGACCACTTGCTGCGCGCCGAGTACCTGTACCGGTCCGACATCCGGACGCTCATCGAGTTGAAGCGAGCCGGCCGTCGCCCGTACTTGCGCCGCACATTCGCCGACGTGAATGTGGGCCCGGCGTTTCTGCCGCGCCCGTTTCTGCCGATGCTCGAGATGCCGATGACGCTCATGTCGGCGTTCATCCCCGACATCATCGTGGACGTGCTGACAGAATTCCCTTTGGTGCCCATCCGCAATCCGGATGTGGCGACCCCGCAGGCCGGCCGTGAGGCGGCCGAGCTGCGTGGCGCGCTCGCCCAGTCGATCGGCGATACCCGCGAGCTGCTCGAAGCGAACCGGGACCTGGACCTGAGCCAGCTCGTGTCCGAGCATCCGCTGACGGGATCGAGCAATGTTCCGAGGATTCTGCGGTTTCTGGCGATGCACGAGCGGCGGCATCACGGCCAGATCACGCGCGTTCTCGGCCACCACCTCTTTCCGCGCGCCTTCGGCTAGCAGCCCGTGGTGAAAGTCTGGCGTCGCACCGAGACGGGCGAGGCGCCTCGCTGGCAAGGCGCGACGACCGAGAATATCGGGAATATTTGAGGGAGGAGCAACGCAGCCAGCGAGGATGCATCGCCCGTCGAATGCAGCCAGACTCTCACCACGGGCTGCTAGATCTGGCACGGATGTTATAACGTCGACAGTCCCCAATCATGTCGGTGTTCGACCGTCATTCGCGCGCGAGCCGCGATCGCATCGCCGCACGTCTGTTAGAATGCCGGGCGGAGTTGGCACAAGATGGCTGACACGTCTGCACAAGCATCATCCCCGGGCGCGGGCATGGAGATGATGAGGGCCACTGGAGACCTGATCAAATCGCTCGCGCGGTTCTCGTGGGCGCTGTCGGTTTACACGGCGGGGCAGGCCGGTTCGATGTTGATGCCTGGCGGCGCGTCGGCGGCGAGCCGCGCTGGAGCGATGAACGACATCGCGAACGCGGCCGGCGGTCAGCTGTCGGGGCCCGTACGCACGACGTACGCCGTCGGCACCAATCTGTCGAGCGGTCTCATCGACTTCGTGTTCTCGACGGCCGGTTTCGGCCCCAAAGGCCAGACGCCGTCGGGCCCGACATCGGGTCTCTCGGTGCCGATGCTGGCCGGCGGCCTGCGCCGCGTCGCCGGCGTGCGCACCGTGTCGTCGGGCGCGCTGCACCGTCAAGTGCCGCAGGACGAGCTCGTCGAGGCGCTCAGCGCGTATCAGCGGGAAGCCGCGCACAGCCCGTCGGATCTCAAGAGCATCGTCGTCGGCTTGTGGAAGTCCGAAGGGCTGTCGACGACGGTGGGGAAGTATCCGAACGAGGAGAATACGTTCAGCGATCCACGCCTGCCGCGTGCGGCGCTGCCGATCGCTCACGTCGGATTCGGTTCGGGCAGCACCGAGGCGCTGGTGTTCGATCCGGCGAAGCTGAAGGCGCTGTTCGCCCTTCGCGCGGCGCGCGACTATCAGGAATTTTCGTACGAGGGCATCGGCGCGATCCTGCGGATCTACGAGCGCGGCCTCTTCAAGGTGATGAGCGGCGCCCTGGGACTGATTCGGCTCGACGCGCCGGACGGCCCGGATCCGGCGGACTTCTTCGCGGCGTATTTCGCGCAGTACCCACCGGAGATCCAGCGGCTGATCGCGCACGGCTACGGCCGCATCATCGCGTTCAGCAACATGAACATCTACAGCGCCCTTCAGGAAATCACGACGCTGCCGCCCGAACGCGTCGAGGGCGCGGCGCACGGCGCCGGCTTCGCGTTCGCCATCATGAACAGCACCGATCTGCCGCGGATGCTGGAGGCGAGCGCCGTGCCCTTCGATCCGAAGGTGCGCGCCGCGTTTCAGAATGGCCTGGCGTACAGCTTGGTCTTCTTCGATTGGTACGTGCCGGGACTCCTCCAGTCGTGGGAGCCGGCTGGCGCCCTCGAGACCGAGCTCGTCGAGCTGGCGCGTGCGGAGGCGGCGCTCAGTCGGGCCAGAGGATTCCCACTCGCGTTCCGTCTGCAGAACGCGCGAAGCTGATGGCCGCGTCGCGAACCACAACCATTACCCAACGGGTGAACGTCGCCGCGGCACCCAACGCCGTGTACGACGCGCTCGTCAACGCGAAGACGCTGGCCGCCGTGACGGGTGCGGCGGCCACCGGCGCCGCGCGAGTCGGGGGCCGGTTTACGGCCTGGGACGGCTATATCCTGGGGGTCCACAAGGCGCTCGTGCCCGGGAAGCGCATCGTGCAGGAATGGACCACGACGGAATGGCCCGAGGGAGCGCGACCCTCGACGCTTGAACTGACGCTCGAGACCGCCAAGGACGGTACCGAGTTGCGCATGGTACATTCGGACGTGCCAGCCAGCCAGGCCGCCGCCTACCGCCAGGGTTGGATCGATTACTACTGGACGCCGCTCCAGAAGTACTTCTCGAAGAAGGGACGAACATGATGAGACTGTCGATGCGCGTGTATGTCCGACTGACACTGGTCGCTCTGACCGTGCTGCTGCTTCCGGCGGCCGCGGGGGCGCAGGGCCATATGCTCCACGGTGTAGGACCCGTGAACAGCTCAATGGGCGGTGCCGGCACGGCGCTCCCAAACGAGTCGCTCGGCGCGCTCACCTACAATCCGGCGCTGCTGGCGGCCGCCGAGGGAAACCAGATCTCGTTTGCCACCGAGTTCTTCCAGGACGGGTTGCAGATCGACCTCACCGTCGGCAGCCTGAAAGGGCACACGACTCCGACGCTCATTCTCGGCGTGATCCCGGCCTTCGGGTGGCAGCTGCGCGCACCGGACGGCAAGGTCGCGCTCGGGTTCGGGCTCATCGGCATCGCCGGCTTTCGCACCGATTACCCCGAGAACCCGCAGTCCATCGTCTTCAACAGATGGCCGAACGGCTTCGGCCGTATCTACACGGACTACAACCTGACCAAGATCCCTGTGGCCTTCGCTGTGCAGGCGACGCCGAGGCTCGCCATTGGCGCGTCGTTCAACGTCTACCGCGGCTTGCTCGCGATAGCGCCACTTCCGTACAAAGTGTTCGACGTGAGTCCGTACACCGGCGATCGTTACTATCCGGTGGGCGGCAATATGATGCCCGCGTGGGCGTTCTCGGGCCAATTCGGCGTGCATGTCAAGGCGAGCGACATGATGAGCCTGGGCGCATCCATCACGACGCCCCAGAACTTCTCCACCTACGAGTGGAACTCGTACATCATCGACCCGACGTCTCCGAATTACGGGGCGCACCGGAAGCTCGATTTCGATCTCGACGGCCCGTTTCTGGTGGGATTCGGCGTCGGCCTCACACCGAATGCGAAGCTCGATGTCGCCATCGACGGGCACTGGACCAAGTATCGGGGCGTCAATGGTTTCGGAGGCCCCGGCGGCGTCGTCGATCGGATCGTGTACCCCTTCGGGTGGCGGAACATCTGGACCTTCAAGAGCGGCGTGCAGTACAAGGCGAGCGACAAGGTCACCGTCCGTGGTGGCTACAACCACAGCCAGACGCCGATTCTCGCGGAAAAGGTGCTGACCGGCACCGGCGCTCCGGCGACGTTCCAGAAGCATTTCACGGGCGGTATGGGTCTCAAGATGTTCCCGTTTCTCACCGCGGAGGCATCGTTCTACTTCGTGCCGCGGGAGCACATCGTCGGGCCGTTCCTCGATCTGGATGGCGTCGTGCCGAACAGCACCATGGATACGTCGAACAGCATCAAGAGCGCGCTCATTGGCTTGAACTTCAGGTTTTAGCCGAAGAGGGCACGCGCCGACAGTCGACGCGTGATTCATTCGGACCGAGGAGGATTGTCATGGCATACAAGCTGGCGTGCGCAGAGACCGGGGCACAGTGTCCGTTTGAAGTCGTCACCACGACGCGCGATGAGCTGATCGAACACGTGAAAGTGCACGTGCAGGCGGCGCACCCGGAAATGGCGGGTAATCCGCCCTCGCCCGAGACAATCGACAAGCTGATTCATGTTGTGTAGTTGTGCCGCCAGTGGAGTGAGATATGTCGGACAGAATGCGCCTCGTCACCCTGGTCGCAAGCGCGACCTTGGTAGTCCTCGTGCCTGCCGCGATCCGGTCCGGGAACGCGCAGACGACGGTTTCCACGGGAACCCATCGGGCGGTCGGATCGTGGTTTGGAAAAGCGGTGCAAGTGTGTCTGCCCGGGGCGGTGCCCTCGGCTTGCTTCAACGGGCAGCCCGCGGTCGTGTTGTTCATGACGCCGACGCTCACCGGCGAGGGTCTGTTCGTTGCGGATGACTCCCTCACCCTTGGCGGGGCGCCGTTCGGTCCACACACGACCGCCCACGGCCAGTGGTTTGCGACGAGCGCCGCCGAGTTCACCGCCGATTACACGTTCATGCTGAGGCCCTTCCCGCCAGTGGCGGACAGCATTACGGCGCTCCGCGCTCGGTGGCTGGGCCAGGTCGCCAACGCCGACACCCTCGTCGGGTGGGTCAATGCCTATCTCCAGCCCGCCGTTCCACTCGCCTGGACGCGATTGTTGGACAGCGAATTCCCCGCGTTTCCAAACGAAGCCGCCGGGATTGTGACCTCGCCAAGAGGCTTCGTCAGGGACCCCGCGTTGTGTCGGACGCCAGGCTGTCCGCTCGTCTTCAAGTTCACGGTGAAGCGCGTCGCTCCGTAGTGATGCCTCCGTGCGGGCCGAATCGGTCAAGGCCTGGTTCGGACTAACATCCGTTGACACGCCACTTGTGGGTTGACCCGCGGTCCGCTCGTAGGGGAAGATCGGGGCTGAGCCAAGCCGCATCCGACGCCGAGGGAATCCTTTCGTGCGCATGAACATCAGCAGAGACAATACGGGTGTGAAATCCAGAGGACAGCGCGGCGGCGTCGTGGCCGCGGCCGTGATGCCCGTCGTCGCCGTGCTCGGCGGAATGCTGGCTGCCGGATCGTTTGTCGAGAGGCGCGGAACGGCGTTTTTCGAGACCGGGAGGTCCATCGTCGATCGCCTCGAGCGCACGGCGCAGGCACTGAAAGCCCAGGACCGCGCCGGGATGAGCGACGTGTATGCGGAGGGGTTCGAAGGGACCGACCTCGGACTGAGCGGCCAGTCGCTCATCGACGCACGCGACGGGGTCCGGCGGTACCGCTGGCAGGCCGCGGGCAAGAGCGAACGTCGCGAGGAGGCGGTGGCGGCGTGGATCGGCTACGCCGCCGGCTTCGAAAGTCTCGAGGAAGTCGGCCTCCATCTCGAGAAGCTCGAGTCGTGGCGCGACCAGGACGCGATCGACGCGATCGTCAGGTTCGAGGCTATCGGGCGGCAGCGCGGCGAGACGCAGGCCGGGATCGATCGCGCCCGGTTCCACGCACGGTTCAGGCAGGGACCGAGCGGCCCCGTGCTGGTGCGGGCATCGCTTCTCGACGGCGAGCGCCACCTGAGCGACCGCCCGGCGTTCGAGGACGTCGCGCGCGCGGCCGGCGTGGACTTCGAAAACCAGTACTATCCTCGCTTTCTGAACGAGCGACAGGCCTTCGGGATGATCCGCTACGGCCCAGGCGGCATCTCGGCGGTCGATTACGACAACGACGGCTTCTACGACCTGTTCATCCCCGACGGGGTTGCCGCGCGGCTGTTCAGGAATCGCGGCGACGGCGGCTTCGAAGACGTCACGGCGCAAGCCGGCCTGGCGGGTCTCGATGGCGTCAGCACCGCCGTCTTCGCCGACTTCGACAACGACGGGTTCAAGGACGCCTTCGTCAGCCGAACGTATTCGCCGAACCAGTTATTGCGCAACAACGGCAACGGCACCTTCAGCGACGTGACGAAGAAGAGCGGGATCGGCGAGGACTGCTGCACGACGGCGGCCTCGTGGCTCGACTACGACAACGACGGCCGTCTTGATTTGTACGTGGGACGGTACCTCGACCCGCGCACCAAGATCCCGACGACCTTCTATGCGAGGAACGGCGAGCCGAATCAGCTGTATCACAACAACGGCGACGGCACGTTCACCAATGTCACCGATCGGGCCGGCGTCGGCGACACCGGCCTGTGCCTCGCGACGGTCTCGGCCGACTACGACGAGGACGGGTATCCCGATCTGTTCGTCGTGAGCGATTTCGGCCGGAGCACGCTGTATCACAACGAGAAGGACGGCACGTTCACCGACGTCACCGTCGAGGCGGGCGCGCTGGCGTACGGCGCGGGCATGAACGCCACGATGGGCGACTACGACAACGACGGCCGGATCGACTTGTACACGACCGACATCCGGTCCGAGCACGGATGGTTCGCCGAGTCGCCGACGGTGTGGCGCTACATGGCGAACTCGTGGCGCCAGGGCGTGTGGAAGTCCGACATGCCACTGTACTTCCAGATGTTCCGGCAGTCGGGCTTCGGCTTTGTCGGCGTGTTCAAGGAGATGGCGGCGGGGAACCATCTGCTGAAGAACCGCGGAGACGGCACCTTCGAAGACGTCTCGAGCCGGGCGGGCGCCAACCCGTTCGGCTGGTTCTGGGGCGCGACGCTGGCCGATTACGACAACGACGGATGGCAGGACATCTACGCCGCCAACGGGTGGGTCTACAACGATCGCGATACCGAGATCGAGCTGGACTTCCTGAACAACGTCGTGAGCAAGCAGGATATCTACAAGACCGGGACGTTTTTCGACCCAGCGTATTTCGGCCAGCAGTCGTGGCACGGCTGGGAGCGGAACCGGTACCTTCGGAATAACGGCGACGGGACGTTCATGGAGCTGGGCCGGGCCAAGGGCGCCGATCTGCTGCTCAACAGCCGCGGCGTCGCGGTGGCCGACTACTGGAACCGCGGCGTGCTGGACATTGCCGTGTCGGCGTCGACGGGACGTCATGCGCTGCTCAGGAACGCGGGCACGCCCCGACACTGGCTCGCCGTGGAGCTCGTGGGAACGACGTCCAACCGCGACGGCGTGGGCGCGCGCGTGTGGGTGACGAAGGGCGGTCAACGGCAACTGCGCGAGGTCGTGCTCGGTGACGGCTACGGATCGCAGAACACGCTCCGGCAGTACTTCGGCCTGAACGACGCGACCGTCGTTGACGAGCTGGTCGTGAGATGGCCGCGTTCGGGCGTGACGCAGACGTTCCGCGGCGTGGCCGCGGACCGGATCGTCGAAGTGACCGAAGGCCGCGACGAGCTCGTCGAGAAGACCTACACGGTAGCGGCCCGGGCTGGCGCGCCCGTGGTGACCCAGTGAGGGGCCTGTTAGCCGTCGCGATCGCCGCGCTGGGGTTGGCGCTGCCTGGCGGGATCGGGGCGGCGGCCGACCGCTGGTTCGAGGACATCACCGAGAAGGCGGGCGTGGCGAAGCCGCATCGAAACCGGGTGTTCGACAACGAGTACGCCAAGATCATGGCTGGCTACACGGCGCTCGGTGCGTCAGCGTCGGTCGCGGATTTCAACGGCGACGGGTTCGACGATCTGTTCGTCACCGACTCGGCCGCGGACGGTCGGAATCACCTGTATCGCAACAACAAGAACCTGACGTTCACCGACGTGGCCGAGGCCGCCGGCGTTGCCGCCGGCAACGACCCGTCGAACGCCACCGCCGATGCTCTCTGGTTCGACTACAACAACGACGGCCGGCCCGATCTCTTCGTGGTGCGGTTCGGGCAGAGCCAGCTGTTCGAGAACAAGGGCAACGGCCGGTTCGTCGAGGTCACGAAGGCGTCGGGCCTCACGAGGTACGCCAACGCCATCACGGCGATCGCCTTCGACTACGATCGCGACGGCCTGCTCGACCTGTTTGTCGGCTGCTACTTCCAGCCGACCAATCTGTTCAAGCCCGACACGCCGCGGTTCTTCCCCGAGAACTTCGAGACGGCGAACAACGGCGGCGGCCTGATCGCGTACCGCAACAACGGCAACGGCACGTTCGCCGACGTCACCGGGAAGATCGGCCTGCGCGTCAGCGGCTGGACGCTCGATCTCGGGCATGCCGATGCCGACAACGACGGCTGGGACGATCTCTACGTCGCTGCCGATTTCGGGACCGATCGGTATTTCGTCAACAACGCGAATGGAACGTTCACCGACAAGACCGAGGACGCGATCGGTATCGACACGAAAAAGGGCATGAACGCGGAGTGGGGCGACTACGACAACGACGGCCTGCTCGACATCTACGTCACCAACATCACCAGCGACTACATGCGCGAAGGCAACTTCCTGTGGCACAACAACGGGAAGCACACGTTCACCGACGTCTCGCGAGAGACCAACACGTACGACACCGGCTGGGGATGGGGCGGCAAGTTCTTCGACTACGACAATGACGGCTGGCTCGATCTCTATGTGATGAACGGCTGGGTGTCGGCGGGGCCAGACAGCTACGTGCCCGACATCTTCGAGATGATCATCAAGCCGGGCATCGACCTCGCAGACGCGCGCAACTGGCCGCCGATGGGCAACAAGAGCCTGAGCGGCTACGAGAAGAAGCGGCTCTTCCACAACGAGAAGGGCCGCGCGTTCAGCGACCACGCCGCCCGCCACGGGCTCGACTCGACTCGCGATGGCCGCGGCGTGGCGGTATCGGACTTCGACAACGACGGACGGCTGGACCTCTTCGTGGCCAACGCGAACGGCCTTCCGTTCCTCTATCGGAACGTGCTCCCCGCGGGGCCGCACTGGGCGGCGTTCGCGCTGCAAGGCACCACATCGAACCGCGGCGCGGTCGGCGCCCAAGTGCGCGTCACCAGCGGTGGGCGGACCCAGCTGCGCTTTGTCGACGGCGGCAACAGTTTCGCGGGCCAGAGCAGCGCGCGGCTGCACGTCGGCCTCGGCGACGCCGCGCGCCTCGATCGCGTTGAGGTGCGGTGGCCATCGGGCCAGAAACAGACCTTCGAGAACATTCCCGTGGATCGGATGATCAGGATCGTTGAAGGCCGGGCGGCGTTCACGGCGCTGCCGGCGCCGACGGCAGCCACGACATCGACGACAGGGGCAGCAGCACGATGAGACGATTCGGACTCCACTGTTTGCTCGCGGCGGGCGTGGCTCTTGCGCTCGCCGGGCGCGTCGTCGCGCAGAACGGCTGGGACGCCGACGCCGCGCGCCTCGAGGCGGCGGTCGCCGCCTCTCCCGACGATTTGCGGGCCGGCAACGACTACCGCATGGCCGTGATTGTCGCGGCCAGAACCGACAGGAACCTGGTGAAATACGATCGAGCGATTGCCTTTTTCGAGAAGCTGGTCACCGATCACCCGACGGCCGCCAACGCGCACTTGAACTACGGCTTCGCGTACGTGGACAAGATTCCGGCCGCGGGTGCGATCACCCAAGTGATTCTGGCCAACAACGCGCTGGGGGCCTTCACCAAGTCGCTGGATCTCCGTCCGAGCTGGATCGGCCTGTACACGAGGGGCAACAGCTATCTCTTCTGGCCGCGCATCTTCCTCAGGACGAAGTACGGCATCGCCGACCTCGAAGAAGCCTTGAAGATGCAGAATGCCGAGCCCAAGCGCCCCTATCACGTGCGGACGTACGTCTCGCTCGGCGACGGCTACTGGAAGATGGACGATCTCCCGAAGGCGATTGCGACCTGGAAGGACGGCCTCGCGGCTTTTCCCGACAGCGCCGCGCTTCGGGACCGCCTCGCAAAGCAGGGCGACGATCTCCAGAAGCTGATCGACGATTCCTACGATCCCTCGAAGCGCGTGGACACCAGCCTGCAGGATTTATGGACAAACCAGTAAACGACACGAAGACGACGATGACGGCAGAGACCGCAGAGAATCATGTTGGAAGACTCTCTGCGATCTCCGCGCGCTCTGCGGTGATCGTCTCGATCGTGTCCCTGTTGACGCTGACCATCGGAGCGGCCGACACGCCGGGCGTGATGAAGTTCGAGGACATCGCCGCAACGGCCGGGGTCCGCGTGCGCCATCACACGCGGCAGTTCAAGGGCGCCACGGGCGACGTCCTGCACATGTTCACGTCGGGCGGTGCGGCCGCGTCGGCGGGCGATTTCGACAACGACGGATTCGACGACCTCTTCGTCACCAACTCGAACGAGGGCACGACAAGCTATCTGTATCGCAACAACGGGAACCTGACGTTCACCAACGTTGCGGAGAAGCTTGGCGTCGGCGGCGGGAACGACGCGAAGTCGATCGTCGCCGACAGCGTCTGGTTCGATTACGACAATGACGGCTGGCGGGACTTGTTGGTCGTTCGTTTCGGAACGCCCATCCTCTATCACAACGAGCGCGCCGCGGCTTTCAGGGACGTGTCGGCCTCGTCGGGCCTGACGACGTTTGGGAACACCATTGCGGCGATGGCCTTCGACTACGACAACGACGGCCGGTTGGATCTGCTGTTCGGCAACTATTTCAAGCCGCTCAACCTGCTCGATCTGCCGGACCCGCACGTCCTGCCGAACGATCTCGACAACGCCGTCAACGGCGGCGGCGTCACGCTCTGGCACAGCCTCGGCAACGGGCGGTTCGAGAACGTCACCGCAAAGGCCGGCTTCGCGGGGCACACCGGCTGGACGCTGGACGTGGGCCATGGCGACTTCGACGACGACGGCGACCAGGATGTGTATCTGGCGAACGACTACGGCACCGATCGGTACTTCGTGAACGACGGCGACGGCACATTCACCGACAAGACCGAAACGGCGCTCGGCGGTTTCGACACCAAGAAGGGCATGAACGTCGACGTCGGCGACTACGACAACGACGGTAAACTCGACGTGTACGTCACCAACATCACCGACGAGTACATGAAAGAGTGCAACATGCTCTGGCACAACAACGGCGACGGCACGTTCACCGATCTCTCGCGCGAGACCGGCACGTGCGAGACGCTGTGGGGCTGGGCGGCGAAGTTCGGCGACTACGACAACGACGGCCTGCTCGACCTCTTCGTCGTCAACGGCCTCCGGTCGGCCGGGCCCGACAACTACATTCCGGTGCTCGTCGAGATGATCACGAGGCCTGGCGTCGATTTCACCGACGTCCGCCAGTGGCCCAGTATCGGCACCATGACGTGGAGCGGGTACCAGAAGAAGAAGTTCTACAGGAACCTGGACGGCCAGGTGTTCAAGGAGATGTCGGCCGCGGCGGGCGTGGACAACGACAAAGACGGCCGCGGTCTCGCCGTGGCCGATTACGACAACGACGGCCGGCTCGACTTCTTCCAGGCAAACGCCGATCAGGAACCGCTCCTGTATCGCAACGTCACGACGGGCGCCGGCCACTGGATTCAATTGAAGTTGGTCGGCTCCAAATCCAACCGCGACGCGATCGGCGCGCGCGTGACCGTAAAGACCGCGGCCCGCACGCAGATTCGCGAAGTGGACGGCGGTAACGGCTACGCCGGTCAGAGCCTGCAGCGCCTGCACGTCGGGCTGGGCGCGAGCACGGCTGTGCCGTCGGTCTCGGTGCGCTGGCCGAGCGGAGCCGTGCAACAGGTGACCGCGGTTCTCGACAGGCTGACAACGGTGCGTGAGCCCGCGTCATCCGGCTCGCGCTGATGTCCCGACCCTTTCGACTGTTCGGCACGTGCGTTGTGCTGCTGTCGTTCCTCTGGACGACGGCGGATCCACACGCGCAGCTGCCGGGCGCCGACGCGCTCGCCAGGCATCGCAATCTGGGCAAGGCGTTCTACGAGAACCCGACGACGCAGCAGCAGGCTGTCGCCGAGTTCAAGGCGGCGCTCGACCTGGCGCCGGCCTCCGCGCGCGAGCGCGTGAACTACGGCCTCGCGTTGCTCAAGGCGGCCAAGTCCGATGAAGGCGTCGCCCAGCTCCTGCAGGCGCAGAAGCAGGATCCCTCGATTCCGCACACCTGGTTCAACCTCGGTATCGTCTACAAGAAGGCCTCCGAGTACGCGAAGGCCACTGTCCAGTTCGAGCAGATGGTGAAGCTCGTGCCCGACGAGCCGGTCTCGCGCTACAACCTCGGGTACCTGTACAAGCTGAACGAAAAGCCCGCCGACGCCCTTCGCGAGTTCGAGGCGGCCGCGAAGCTCGATCCCAACCTGGCCGGCCCCCACTTCCAGCTGTATAACTCGTACCGCGAAGCGGGTCGCGCCGAGGACGCGGCGCGCGAGCAGGCGACGTTCCAGGCCCTCAAGAAGCAGCAGGCGGGCGCGGCCGTCCCGGAGGATCTCGAGTGGAGCTTCTATTCGGAGATTCTCGATCCCGCCGACCCGGTGTCGGCCGACGACCGACCGCTCGCGCCGCTGAAGTTCGAGGACCGTGTGCTGCCTGGCGCCAGCCTCGATCGGGATCCGCCCGGCCTCCTGACCGCGGATGTCGACGCCGACGGCCGTCCTGATCTCGTCGCCTGGTCGGCGGCCGGCATTGTCGTCTACAAGAATGGCGACGTGCCGATGGCGGGCACGGGCCTCGAGGGTGTCAAGGCCGTGCGCGCGGTCGTCGCCGGCGACTTCAACAACGACGGCTTCGCGGACCTGTGCGTGCTGACCGACTCGGGGGCGGCGCTGTACGGCAATGCGAGCGGGACGTTTCAACCGAGCGCCGTGTCACTCCCTCAGGTGCCCTTCAACACGGCCGTGTGGCTCGACTACGACCACGACTACGACGTGGACCTGTTTCTGTTCGGCGCCCGATCGCTGCTCCTTCGCAACAACGGCCAGGCGGGGTTCAGCGACCAGTCGACCGGCTTTCCGTTTGCCGACGGGGTTGCGACGAGCGCTATCGTCATCGAACTCCTGCCCGATACGAACGGCCGCGACCTCTTCGTCACCTATCTCGATCGGCGGCCGATCCTCTACAAGGACCTGCTCGCGGGCAAGTTCGAAACCCGGACGGTCAACGAGGCGTCGGCCGGGAGGCTCGTCCTGGGCGCCGCCGACCTCGACCACGACTCGGCGACCGACCTGGTGATCACCGCAGAGACGTCGGTCAGCGTGCTCTTCAACCGCCGGGGACAGTTCCAGGCGGTCCCCTTGGCGGACGCGGGCCCCGGCGTCGCCACGCTCGTCGACTTCGACAATCGCGCCCTGCTCGACGTCGTGACGGGCGACCGCGTGTTCCGGAATCAGGGCTCGGGCCGGCTCGTGCCGGCCGAAGGGTCGCCCCTCGGGAGCGCGATTGCGGCGACCGCTGCGGACTTCGACGCCGACGGCCGTACTGACGTGGCGCTCGTGCGACCCGACGGCTCCGTGCATCTCATGCGCAACGACGGCGCGGCCGGCAATGCCTGGATCGGCGTACGGCTCGCTGGCGTGAGGAACTTGAAGCTGGCGTCGCAGGCGCAGGTCGAGGTGAAGGCCGGCCGCTCCTATCAGAAGCGCGCCTACGACGGCGTCCCGATCGTGTTCGGGCTGCGCAACGCAACACAGGTGGACACCGTGCGCATCACGTGGCCGAACGGACTCATTCAGAACGAAGTCCGCCAGCCGGTGCGGCAGGCGGCCAGCTACAAGGAAGCCCAGCGCCTATCGGGATCATGCCCGATGATCTTCACCTGGAACGGACGCGGGTTCGAGTTCATCACCGATGTGCTGGGTGTGGCGCCGCTAGGGGCGAGCTCGGGCGACGGTACGTACTTTCCGGTCGACCACGACGAGTACGTGCAGATTCCCGGCCGCGCGCTCGCGTCCCGCGACGGTGCGTACGAGATTCGGATCACCGAGGAACTGCGCGAGGTGTCGTATCTCGACCAGGTCCGGCTCTTCGCGGTCGATCACCCTGCCGGCGTCGACGTGTTCACGAATGAGAAGTTCAAGGCGCCGCCGTACCCGGAGTTCCGTCTGTTTGGCGCCTCGCGGCGCGTGCATCCGGTGCGGGCGCGCGACGACAAGGGACGCGATGTGAGGGCGGCGCTGACGGCTCGCGACCTGACGTATCCGGAGGGTTTCTCGCGCAACCTCTCGGGCGTCGCCGAGCTGCACACCCTCGATGTGGATTTCGGGCCGGCCCCGAGCCACCGGCCCGCGCCGACCGAGCCGCGAGGCGGCGAGTCGAAGGGCCCAGTCCTGATCCTCAGCGGCTGGGTGGACTGGGCCGACGGCAGCACGTTCCTGGGCGCGGCGCAGGAGGATCCGAGGGGCCTCGTGTTCCCCTCGCTTCAGGTGAAGGACGCGTCCGGCGAGTGGAAGACGGTGGTCGAAGACATGGGTATTCCGGCCGGGAAGCCGAAGACCATCGTCGTCGATCTCACGGGAATGTTTCTGTCGGCGTCGCGCGAGGTTCGCATCATCACGAACCTGTGCGTGTATTGGGACGAGATCTTTCTGAGCGAAGATGCCGGCGCCGCGGCGGTGATGACGCCGATCGATGCGGCGTCCGCCGAACTGCGTTTCCGGGGATTCTCGACGCCCGAGATTCATCCGGAACGCAGGCAGCCCGAGACGTTCGACTACTCGCGTCTGATGCCGCTCTCGACGTGGAACCCCACGCCCGGGCTGTACACGCGTTTTGGCGACGTGACGCCGCTCACGAAAGACATCGACGACCTGCTGGTGATCATGGGCTCTGGTGACGAGCTGCGCCTGTTGTTTCCCTCGAGCGCGCTGCCGGCGCTTGGGCCGGGTTGGACCCGGGATTTCCTGCTGCTCGTCGACGGGTGGGCCAAGGATGGCGACGCGAACACGGCCTTCTCTCAGAGCGTCGAGCCGCTGCCGTTCCACGGCATGAGCGCGTATCCGTACGGAACCCCTGAGCAGTTTCCCGACGATGTGAAGCACCGCGACTATCTCGAAAAGTACAATACTCGGCCGGCGTTGCGGCTCGTGCGGCCGCTGACCCAGCTATTTCCCGGAGCAACACATTGACAAGGATTCCCGCGCTCAAAACGCTGGTCGCCACAGGCTTCGTCGTCCTGCTGGTCAATACCGGCTATATCGCGGCGTTCAAGTCGCCCACGGTTTTCTACATGGGCAACGTGCTGTTCCACCTGGTGCTGGGCGTGGCCGTGTCGATCGCCGGCGCTATGCTCCTGGCGCGCGACCCCGAAGTGCGCCGCGGCACGCTGCTTGCGGCGGCGGGGACGGCGGTGGCGCTCGCCCTTGGCCTGTATCTGGTCGCCGTCGGCAATCTCAACGAGAACCGCTGGATTCTGAACGCGCACATCATCGCGGCGGTTGTCGGCGTGGTGCTGCTGCTTCCGTACACAGTCAAGGCCGCGCGCGCAGCCGGCGGCCTTCGCACCTTCGGCCGCGCCACGCAGGGCGCCGCGGTGTTTGCCGCCGTGTTCCCTGTGGCCGTCGGGCTGTACGTGAAGGCCAACCCGAATCCCTCGCACCGTATCGTCAATCCGCTGGTGGTGCCGACGGTGATGGAAGAAGAAGGCGGCGGGCCGAAGTCGCCGTTCTTTCCCTCATCGGCGAAGACCAATGTCGGCGGGATCATCCCGTCGAACTTCTTCATGGACTCGGAAGCGTGCGGGAGCTGCCACAAGGATATCTACGACCAGTGGAACAGCTCGGCCCATCATTTTGGATCGTTCAACAACCAGTTCTATCGGAAGTCGGTCGAGTACATGCAGGACGTGGTGGGGCCGACGCCGAGCAAGTGGTGCGCGGGCTGCCACGATCACGCCGTGTTCTTCAACGGCCGGTTCGATCGGCCGATCAAGGACCAGATCGACACGCCCGAAGCGCACGCGGGTCTGGCCTGCACGTCGTGCCACGCGATCACGCACGTCGACGGCAGCATGGGCAACGGCGGCTTCACGATCGAGTACCCGCCGCTGCACGAGCTGATGACGAGCCGCAACCGCGCGGTTCGCGCGATGGACCGCTTCATGACGTACCTGAATCCGGAGCCGCATCGCCGGACGTTCATCAAGCCGTTCATGAAGGAGAACGCGTCCGAGTTCTGCTCGGCGTGCCACAAAGTCCACCTGGACATCCCGGTGAATGATTACCGGTGGGTCCGCGGGTTCAACGACTACGACAACTGGCAAGCGAGCGGATTCGGTCAAGGCGCGCGATCCTTCTACTATCCGGAGGCCGGCGCGACCTGCGTCGATTGTCATATGCCCTCGCTCGCGTCCGGCGACCCGGGCCGGCACGCCGACGGCTCGGTGCACTCGCACCGTTTCGCCGCCGCCAATACCGCCGTGCCGACGGCGAACAACGACCAGGCGCAGCTCCAGGAAGTGGAGAAGTTCCTGACATCCGGCTTCATCACCGTCGATATCTTCGCGGTGTCTCCGGTGGATGAGAAGTCCGAAGGCACGCGCATGATTCGTCGCGCGGGCGACTCGCAGCAGGCGGCGACGACCTTCGGCGTGGGTGAAGAGTCGGAGCAGTCGGGTCCCATCTTCATCCGCGACGTGGGGCAGGTGGCAGCGCCGATCGACAAGGTCCAGCCGGCGCTGCTGCCGGGCTCGACCGCGCGCGTGGACGTCGTCGTCCGCACCCGGAAGATCGGTCACTTCTTCCCGGGCGGCACCGTGGACGCGTTCGACATCTGGCTCGAGCTGCAGGGACGCGACGCGTCCGGCCGCCTGATCTACTGGAGCGGCCAGGTCCAGGACGAGGGCAAGGGCCCTGTGGAGACCGGCGCGCATTTCTACCGGTCGTACCAGCTCGACGGCGAGGGCAACCCGATCGACAAGCGGAACGCCTGGCAGGCTCGAAGCGTGATGTACGTCCGGCTCATCCCGCCGGGCGCGGCCGACACGGCGCATTTCCGGGTGAAGATTCCCAACGACGTGCAGGGGCCGATCACGTTCACGGCGAAACTGAACTACCGCAAGTTTACGCACTACTACACGCAGTTCGCGTACGCCGGCGAGCTCAAGCCGGGGCAGCCCCCGTCGCTCATCAGCAAGGCGTTCAATAGCGCCGAGTACTCGTTCGACGCGGCCAACATACCCACGAACGTATCCGGCCAGATCAAGGATCGGATTCCGGACCTGCCGATCATCATGCTCGCTGAAGCGAAGGCCTCGATACCGATTGGCGACGGCAAGACGCCAACCGAATGGGTGCAGAGCTCCGAGAAATCGACCCGCGAGCGATGGAACGACTGGGGCATCGGGCTCCTGCTGCAAGGCGACATCAAGGGCGCGGAGTATGCGTTCAAGCAGGTCACCAAGGCCGAGCCCGAATACGCCGACGGCTGGCTGAACGTGGCGCGGGCGCTGATCCAGGAGGGCGAGACCGAAGAAGCCAAGCCGTACATCGCCGAGGCACTCAGGCGCGACTCGTCGCTCGGCCGCATCTACTACTTCCGGGCGCTCATCGAGAAAGCGGACGGCGACTACGACGCCGCGATCAAGTCGCTCGAGACGACCATCGCAAAGTACCCGCGCGACCGCGTCGTGCTGAACCAGTTGGCGCGCATTCTCTTCCTCCAGCGCAATTACCAGGAGGCGCTGAAGGTACTCGATCAAGTCTGCCTCGTCGACCCCGAAGACGTGCAGATGCACTACACGGCGATGTTGGCGCACCGCGGCCTCGGGAACGCCGAGGCGGCGGCCCGCGAGGAGAAGCTCTTCCGCCGGTTCAAGGCGGAGGAATCGTCTCAGGCCATCACGGGTGTCCGCCGGATGGCGAGCCCGGAGGAGAACAACGAGCGGCAACAGATCCACGAGCACGAGAGCGTGCCGCTCGACTGGATGGGATCTCCCGAGCGCCGTCCGGCCCGCGGCGCCGTCACGACCGCGAACAACGGAGCGCCGGCGGCGGGAAAGCCGGGAGCGAAATCGAACAATTAAGAGGCTGGCTCGAGCCTGAGGCTCAGACTCTAAAGCCCAGAGCCTGAAGCCCAGAGCCTGAAGGAAGCAGATCATCGTGGTTAAACGTGTCTCATTGACGGCCGCCTCGGTTGCGGCATGGCTCGCCGTCGCGGCCGCCCAGACGCCGAAGCCGGGCGTGACGTTTACCGACGCCACGGCCGCAGCGGGCATCAAGTTCACCCACAACAGCGGCCGAGCCGCCAAGAAGTTCCTGCCGGAAACGCTGGGCTCTGGCGGGTCGTTCATCGACGCCGACGGCGACGGCTGGCAGGATCTGGTCCTGGTCAACAGCAAGGACTGGCAGCCGCGCGGCCGGCGCTCGCTGAGCGCGCTCTATCGCAACAACCGGAACGGCACGTTCAGCAATGTCACCGCGGGGAGCGGCCTCGACGTCGAGATGTACGGCATGGGCGCCGCCGTTGGCGACTACGACAACGACGGGAGAGACGACGTCTACATCACGGCGCTCGAAGGCGACCGGCTGTTTCACAACGAAGGTGCCGGCAAGTTCAAGGATGTGACGAAGGCCTCGGGCATCGCCAATGCCAACTTCAGCACGAGCGCTGCCTGGCTCGACTACGACAAGGACGGCAGGCTCGATCTGTTCGTGGCGAACTACGTGCAGTGGGACGAGAAGAGCGATCTGTGGTGCTCGCTCGACGGGGTGTCGAAGTCGTACTGCACGCCCGAGTCGTACAAGGGCACCTCGTCGAAGCTGTATCACAGCCTTGGCGGCGGCCGCTTCGAGGACGTGAGCGAGAAGGCTGGCGTGGGCGACGCGACGAGCAAGTCGCTGGGCATCACGGTCTTCGACTACAACGGGGACGGCTGGTCCGACATGTTCGTGGCCAACGACACGCAGCCCAACAAGCTCTATCGCAACAACAAGAACGGTACGTTCACCGAGGAGGGGATGTCGGCCGGTGTCGCGTACAGCGAGGATGGCGTCGCGCGTGGTGCGATGGGTGTCGACACGGGAGACTACGACCGCTCCGGGCGCCCGCACCTGCTCGTCGGCAACTTCTCGAACCAGATGCTCGGCCTCTACCACAACGAGGGCACGGGCCTCTTCGTGGACGAGGCGCCGACGTCGAGCGTCGGGCGGGCGAGCCTGTTGTCGCTCGCGTTCGGGGTGTTCTTCTTCGATTACGACCTCGACGGCATGCTGGACATTCTCGCGGCCAACGGCCACATCGAAGAAGAGATTGCCAGCGTCCAACCGAAGGTGCAGTACAAGCAGCCGCCGCTCCTCTTCCGCAACACCGGCAAGAAGTCCTTTGAAAACGCGAGCGCGGCCGTCGGGTCGGCGTTCGCGCGGCCGATTGTCGCCCGCGGCGCGGCCTACGCCGACTACGATCGCGACGGCGACCTGGACGTGCTGATGACGACGAACCATGGACCGGCGTACTTGTACCGCAACGATGGCGGGAACCAGAACAACTGGATTTCGATTCGGACGCGCGGCACGAAGTCCAACAGAAACGGGATCGGGGCGGTCGTCCGTATCCAGAGCGCTGGCGGACGGCAGTGGAGCACCGTGCGGAGCGGATCGAGCTACTGCTCGCAGAGCGACCTGGCGCTCAGCTTCGGCCTCGGCAAGGATCCGGTGATCGCGTCGATCGACGTCGAATGGCCGAGTGGAGCGAAGGACCACCTGACGAACGTCCCCATCAAGCAGTTCATCACGATCGAAGAAGGCAAGGGGATCGCTCCGTCCGCCGCAGGCACTGCTCAGTAGAACCGAGCCGCTCGACGTAAAGCCCCGGGCGTGCGAAGTCCCGTCGATCAACGCAGCCAGCCACCTCCGCCCGGCGTTACAGGCAGGCCCTGCAGCCAGCCGCGCGGAAACCTTCTCGTGCCTGAAATGGTCAAGCTCTTGCGCCAGCGGCACTTGTTTCGCGGATGCTGTCGGCACGTCGTCGGTGGTTGGCTGCAGCCGCCGCAGCCAATCCCGTGGCTGCAGTCAATCACGACGACCGTCCAATGGGTCGCGCCGTGCTAACATCCGCCGTTCCGGACCCATCGGAGTGAGGTCGACTTGGGCGGGTGGCCCGGTTGGCCGCGCGCAGGGCCGTGCGGTCCACTTCAATACGTGTTGGGCGGACTATTTCATAGAGCCTCTATCGGCATGATGCCGTTTGCCAGCCAACCGGAAACACCGTGAGCCTGTCACCCGGAGCTCGTCTCGGGAAGGTCGAAATCCTCTCGCTCATCGGGGCAGGCGGCATGGGCGAGGTCTATCGCGCGCGAGACCCCCGTCTCAAGCGCGACATCGCGGTGAAGGTCCTTCCGGCCGTGTGGGCTTCCGACGCTGACCGCTTGGCGCGGTTTCAACGCGAAGCGGAGTTGCTGGCCACGCTGAATCATCCCAACGTCGCCGCGATCTACGGCTTTGAAGAGGCTGACGAGACCCAGGCGCTCTTGCTCGAGCTGGTCGAGGGGCCGACCCTCGCGGATCGTCTCAGGCGGGGACCAATACCCATCACCGAAGCGTCGTCGATCGCGCGTCAGATCGCAGATGCGCTCGACGCTGCGCACGAGCGAGGGATCGTGCATCGCGACCTGAAACCGGCCAACATCAAGGTGCGCGACGACGGCATGGTCAAAGTGCTCGACTTCGGCCTCGCCAAGGCGCTGGAGCCCGAGCCATCGGCCGGAGCCGCGACGCAGCTCCCCACCGTGACCGATCCCGGGATGACGCGCGCGGGCGTGATTCTCGGGACGGCGGCTTACATGAGTCCCGAGCAGGCGCGCGGCCAGGCCGTGGACAAGAGAACCGACATCTGGGCGTTCGGCTGCGTGCTCTACGAGATGCTCATGGGCCGCGCGCCGTTTGTCCGTCCCACGGTGACGGATACGCTGGCCGCCGTCGTCGAGCAGCACCCCAACTGGACGGCGCTGCCGCCAGCGACACCCGAGCTCGTGGTTCGGCTCCTGCGGCGCTGTCTGGAGAAGGACGTCCGCCGCCGATGGCATGACATCGCCGACGCGCGACTGTATCTCGAAGACCTCGACAACCCGCCGCCTGTCGAACCGCACGGGCTCGCTCGAAGGCGCATTCCGCAGGTCGTTGCGGCCCTTGGAGTCCTTGCCGTCGTGGCGGCAAGCGCGGCCGTCTGGAACTCGAGGCGCGGCGAAGACGCCCCTGCGTCAGACCCGGTGCGATTCACCGTGGATCTGCAGCCGGGCGAAGAGCTGCCGCTGGACGCCGGGCTGCCGGTACCGATGGCCATCTCCCGGGATGGGCGCAGCATCGTCTATGTGACACGACGACCGTCCGGCAATCGCATCTACCTCCGCCAGACAGAACGCGTGGATGCGAACATGATTGCCGGCACGGACGGGGGCAGCGGCCCGTTCATCTCGCCGGATGGGCAGTGGCTCGGTTTTGCATCTGGCGGCTTCATCCGCAAAGTGTCCATGCAGGGCGGCACGCCTCAGACCGTCGCGCGCGTCGCTACGTTTTTCGGTGGCTGCTGGTCCGACGACGGCTCCATCGTGTTCCACGAATGGCAGAGTGGACTCTTCCGCGTGTCGGCAGATGGGGGAACGCCGGAACGCTTGACCAGCCAGGATGAACAGGCCGAAGGGCCGGGGCATCAGACACCGTTTTGCTTGCCGGGGGGCCGGGCCGTGTTGTTCTCCGTCTCGCCGCGAGGACGTCCGCGAGCGGTCGAAGCTGTAGAGATCCGCACAGGGCGACGCACGCACCTTCTGGAAGGCAGCAGTCCGCAGTACGTCTCGAGCGGTCACCTCGTGTTCGTCCGAGACGGCAAGCTGCACGCCGCACCGTTCGACGTGGCGCGTCTGGACGTGACGGGGCCGGCCGTGGCGCTCGCCGACGACATTGCCGTCACCGTGGTACAGGACAGAGGCGCCCTAGCGATCTCGCTCAATGGCACGCTGGCGTACGCACCTGCGGTATCCAACTCGAGCCGCCTGGTCGCGGTGGACGCAGCCGGTGGCTCGCGGCCGGTCGTGGAGGGGCAGTACCGCTTCGACCATCCACGTCTCTCGCCCGATGGCACTCGCCTCGTGGTGTCCGTCGCGTCGGATACCGGCAACGAGTTATGGGTCTATGACCTCGCGCGCAACGCTCGCGCCCGTCTGAGTGTGGGCGGGCAGGTGTCGCGGCCCATCTGGTCGCACGACGGGCTGAGCATCACGTTTCAAAGAGAAGGCAGCCTGTATTCAATGCCGGCCGACGATAGCCGGACACCTGGTGTGCTGCTGGCGCGAGACCAGTCCGCCAATGCTCTCTTCCCGCTGGCGTGGTCTCGCGTGGGCCCGACCCTCGTGTACAGTCGCCCCGCGCCTGGCACCAATCGGGACGTCTTCACTCTTTCAGCGGACGGTGTCCCGACCCCGTTTCTCGTGACGCCGAGGGACGAGCGGTCCGCGATGTTGTCGCCCGACGGACGATGGATGGTGTACGCTGCGCTCGAAGCCGGCCGGGAAGAAGAGGTGTACGTCGAACGGAATCCGGGCCCTGGGGAACGCGTTGTGGTCTCCGTCGGCGGCGGGCGCGAACCGGTCTGGTCCCCGTTCGGCGACGAGATCTTCTATCGCTCGACCGACGGGCAGCGGATGATGGCGGTGACCGTGCGAGCCGACCCAGCGGTCAACATCGGGCGCCCTCGGACCCTGTTTCAGGGGGCGTTTCGCACCGGGCTCTTCTGGGCGAACTACGACGTGCACCCCAAGACGCGCGAATTTGTCATGTTGGCCGCGGAGGGACCCCTTCAGCCGCGGCTGACGGTCGCTTTGAATTGGACTCGCGTGTTGGGTCAACGGTAGACCATTCGTCACGGGCGACTTCGCCGCCGACTGTGGAACGCTCCAGAGTTACCGACACGCGTCTCCCTGTGGCGGGGAGACGGTGCCGTCGCCCATGATCGCCGCCGAACATCCGCTTGCAGCCGACGGCGGCTGGCGCAATGATCAGCTGCCGCGGCTGAAGCGGCACGTTGGACGGTCAATCAGTCGGCTCTCCGATTCCACAAGACTCAGTTTGCCTTCGTCGACTTTCCTGAGGCTGTACGAAAGAAGATTCTCGCACTTCAAAGGGCCAGCTGACGAATTGAGGATTCTGGTCGCGCGGAAGCCGCGACAAAATCCTGGGTTGGACTATCCTGCGTTTGTAGTGTTCCATGACCCGGACGAGGGAAGCGCGTTCTACGCACAAGATGCCCTGGCGCTGGCGCCCTCAGTGAATCAGGTCGGCTCAGGACTCCCGACACAGGTCGAGGTATCCTGGTATGGTGAATTGACCTCGCCTTGCGGCCACAGCCCAGTGCCAAAGACAGTTGGCGGGAGTCCAGGATTATCTTGCGATCTCGATTGATCGGCCTTGTTCTGCTCGGCGCCGCCCTCGTCGCCTCGATCGGCGCCGCCGAGCTGCAGCGTGGACGCGGCCGGCGCGGCGGCTCCAGTGGTGTCGGTCGCTTTGCGACGCTGGAGGATTTCGACGGCGGCTTCCAGTTCTGCCGGCTCGTCGTGCGGGAGGCCGGCAATGGCGACGGCGCGGGCTGGAGCGTGGACTACCCGCGCGCCGAGATGAACCTGTCCATCCGCCTGTCCGAGCTCACCCGCGCGCCGGTGAGCATGGACGCGGGCAATGAACCGAGGCCCCTCCTGGTGAACCTCGGCGAACCAGGGGTCGTGGCCCGCTGTCCCTTCCTGATGATGACGGAGCCCGGCCGCGCCTACTTTACGCCGGAGGAAGCAGTTGCATTGCGCGAGTACCTGCTGCGCGGCGGCTTCCTCTGGGCGGACGACTATTGGGGGCAATACGCCTGGGACTTCTTCGAGGTGCAGCTAGGTCAAGTCCTGTCGTCCGCGAGCTATCCCATTGTCGATCTGCCGCGTGACCATCCCATTTTTCGCCAGGTGCTCGATGCCTCGACGGTTCCCCAGATTCCCGGCATCGGGTACTGGGACGGCGCGAACGGTACGTGGGAGCGATCGCCGAGGGAATCGGTACCGCATATCCGCGCGATCAACGATGCACTCGGCCGGGTGATGGTCCTGCTGACCCACGACACGGATTTCGGCGATTCGTACGAACGCGAGGCCGAGAACCCGAGGTATTTCATGAAGTTCTCGGTGCCCGGGTACGCCTTCGGCATCAACGTCATCGTGTACTCGATGACCCATTGATGGAGAAGCCCCATGCGAACTGCGATTGGCCCTCAGGTCCTTGGATCGCTCGTCGTGCTGCTCGTGGCGCCGGCGGCTTCGGCTCAACGCGGGCCCGTGCCCGACCCGCTCGTGAAGGAGAACGCCACGGTCAAGCTGGCCGACCACTCTTACGTCATTCCCGACGGCAACGTTGGGCTCGTCCCGAACGTCGGCATCATCGTCGGCTCTCGCGCGACGCTCGTGATCGACCCAGGGCTGGGAAAGCGGAACGGGGAGACGGTGCTGCGTGAAGTGGCCAAGGTCAGCCGAAACGCCGAGGTCTTCATTGCCTCGACGCATTACCACGCGGAGCACACGACGGGTTACCTGGCGTTTCCTGCCACGGCGAAATACGTGAGCTCCACTGTGCAGGAAGCCGAGTTCGCCGAGGGCGGCGCGCAACAGATCAGGACGTTCTCGGGCCGCTCGCCGCTCACGGCCGAGCTCCTGAAAGACGCCACGCGGCGCAGGGCCGACATGACCTTCGACCGAGACTACACCCTGGATCTCGGGGGCGTCAGCGTCCGCTTCCTCGTCGTCGGCCCCACGCACACGCGCGGCGACACGGCCTTCTTCGTGGTAGGCGACGGCGTCCTGTTCACCGGCGACGTTGTGATGAACAACTCGTTCCTCGCGGCGACCGCCGTGTCGAGCATGAAAGCGTGGCTGGCGGCGTTCGACGCGCTCGCCGCTTGGCATCCCAGGACCGTCGTCCCCTCGCACGGCGCCGTGGGCGCCGGCACGCTCATCGCGACGAACCGCGCGGTGATGCAGAGCGTCCAGACGCGCGCGCGGGAATTGAAGGCCGGAGGCTGGTCGGCAGACGATGTCGCGATGACCGTGCAGTCTGAGCTGCAAGCGAAGTATCCGGACTGGCCGCGCGCCAACGGCCTCGTGTCCGCGGCGCGCTCGGCGTACGCGGAAGCCCCGTAGCCGATCGCGCGTTGCGGTAGGCAGGACGAAAGTCCCGCGCGACATGCCGCCGTAGGCTGACCAGCAATTGGCGCTATCCACCCACATGAAGTTAGACGGCTGAGCGACGCTTGGACGTGGGAAAGAACAACCGCGAGAAGAATCCGTTTACCAGGCTCCAAGGTCAATACCTCGCGTACATTGCCATGTACACGAAGCTCCACCGGCGACCTCCAGCCGAGGCTGACCTTCAGAAGTTTTTCGGCGTGACACCTCCGTCCGTGCATGACATGATTCTGACTCTTGAGAAGCGCGGGCTGATTTCCAGAACTCCAGGTCGAGCTCGCGCGATTGAAGTGCTTGTCCCGCAAGACCAGCTGCCGGCACTCGATTGACGGCCGGGCCGAATGCTCGCGAGCGATTGTCTGGTGTCTTGAGACAGCGATGAAAGGCGACGAGGAACTCGACGTCGTCTCATTTGTCACACTCCAAGACGGCGATGATCTCATCGTGTCGTTCGCAATCGCCGACGAGGAACCTGGCGAAATCATGAGCCTCATTCTGTTGCGGACACCCAAGTATGAGGCACTTCTACCCGCCGACGAGCGTGGCGTCAGCGTATCGCACGAGTCCTTGCCGGAAAATGAGGATCCCGTGTCGCGATGGATCCCAGAATTCGCGCGGATGGAGCGGCCCACGCTCGACACACCGCCCCTGACCATTCGCCAGTTGCTGAGCCACAGCGCTGGTTTTCCCGAAGACAACCCAAAGCCGGACGGGACCTATAGCCCCCTAGCATCCCCAACCTGCTTCCGCCTGCGCAAGTGATCGACCAGGAAGTCCACGACCCGCTCGAACGGGTCGAAGCCGAACACCGCCGCCACCGAGGGACGCAGGTTCGAGTTCGCGTTGATGTCGTAGAAGACATGGCGGCCGTCGGCCGTCTCGAGATACTCGATCCCGCCAACGTCGAGCTTGGCCGCGGCCACGATTCGCTTGGCGATCGCGACGGCTTCGGACGGGACATCTGGATAGGGAAGAAACTCGACAGGCGGAGCAGGATCGGCCTCGGCGGCCGGCACGGCGCAGTGGCCCACGCCTTCGTCGGGATTGCACACGGGCGACGGGCAGAGGTTGAACCGCCCGTGGGTTTTGACCCGCATCGCGTACAGCAATTCTCCGCCAAGAAATTCCAGCCGGACGATGCCCTGTTCGGGGTCGTGGGGCAGATATTCCTGCAGCAGGAACAGATGGTCCGGCAGCCACACGCTCGGGTCCGCGGCAAAGATCGCCTCGACGTGCGCCAGCGAATCCACGATCTGAATCCTGGCGCCGCTTCCGCCCTGGTCGGGCTTGAGCAGGGCCGGCCAGGCGACCTCATCAGCGTACGCGTGCAGGGCGCTGACCTCGTTGAACGTGATCGAGCGCGGACACTCGATGCCGAGTGTCGTGAGCAGCGTGGCCTGGGCGCTCTTGCTCAGCTCGAGCGCGAACACGTCGGCGCCGTTCAGGACCTTGGCGCCGAGCAGCTCGAGGGATCGCAGGTAGGCGAGCGCCAGCGGCACAGCTCTCGTCTGGCCGCGCAGGTACGCACTAGGGCTGGCCTGGTTGAAATACAGGGAAGCGCGTGGCGCCTCGACGTTGCTGAAGGCCGCCTGCGTGATGTTGAACGGCGCAAACGACACGCCGCGCCGCTCCAATGCGGCAAATAGGGGCTTCTGCCACTCGGGATGCTCGTAGAGGACGATCACATCGGGAGAGGACGTGGTCACCGGCGCATGCTAACATGCGCGCGCAGCCGGACCGCGCGCCACATCCGTGAGGGGACGATGCAGAAACACACGCACGATCTCGTCTTGTTCAACGGCGGTCTCACGGTCACGCGCCGGCGGCTTATTCAGGGTCTGGCCGCTGTCGTGGCGCCCACCCTGCTGCCCGCGCGACTGCCCAGCGTCAGCGCGCAAGCGGCCGACCCGGGTCCTTACAGCCCGGGGATGCTTCCGGCCGGCATCCGCTCGCGCCTCGTCAACAACATCAACGGCCTCAGGATGCACGTCCTCGAGGCCGGTTTCGAATCGGCCAACAGACCAGGCGTCCTGTTCCTGCACGGATACCCGGAACTGGGTTACAGCTGGCGAAAGGTGATGGGACCCCTCGCCGCCGCGGGCTACCACGTGCTGGCGCCCGACCGGCGCGGCTATGGCCGGACGTCGGGCACGGACGTGAAGTACGACGACGACCTGACGCCGTTCCGCACGCTGAACGAGGTGCGCGACATGCTGGGGCTCGTCTCGGCGTTCGGGCATCGATCACTAGCCGCCGTGATCGGACACGATTCCGGATCGCCCCTCGCCGGCTGGTGCGGCATCGTCAGGCCAGACATGTTTCGGTCTGTCGTGATGATGAGCGCGCCGTACGGCGGTCCGCCCGCCATTCCGTTCAACACCGTGGACGCGAAGCCAGCCGCGCCGGCCGGGAACGCAGGCGACGCGATCTACGAGGAGCTTGCGAGACTGAATCCGCCGCGCAAGCACTATCAGCGGTACTACGCCACGCGCGAAGCGAACGAGAACATGTGGCATCCGCCGCAGGGCATCCATGCGTTTCTGCGCGCCTACTACCACATGAAGAGCGCCGACTGGAAACAGAACCAGCCGCACCCGCTGCAGGCGAGAACCGCGGGCGAGTGGGCGAGGCTGCCGCGCTACTACGTGATGGATTTGCACAAGGGCATGGCCGAGACCGTGGCGTCCGAGATGCCATCGGCCGCCGAGGTTGCCGCCTGCAGGTGGCTGCCCGACGACGAACTGAAGGTCTACAGCGCGGAGTACGGACGAACGGGATTTCAGGGCGGTCTTCAAGGATACCGCCGGGGATCGGGCGGACGGTTCACATCGGACGAGCAATTGTTCTCCGGCCGGACGATCGATCAGCCGTCGATGTTCATCGGCGGCAAGAGCGACTGGGGCGTCTATCAGAACCCGGGCGCGATCGATCGCCTGCAGAAAACGGTCTGCACGCGGATGGTCGGCACTTATCTGGTCGAGGGCGCCGGACACTGGGTCCAGCAGGAGCAACCGGAAGAGGTGGCCAGGCTGTTTCTCCAGTTCTTGCGGCGACAGCTTCAGCGGTAGCCGAAGGACGCGAAGGACGCAGAGTTGGACCGGTATGCGGCGCCTTACGAGAATCTTGTTCTCGACTGTGATGCCGGGCAGCGCCGCAGGGCGGTCCTAGGCGCGCACGGCGCG
>Ga0156018_1147_pt2 | contig 70513 bp, 62 predicted proteins | sample RifCSPlowO2_02_FD_107672 | JGI IMG/M metagenome (GOLD analysis project Ga0156018, IMG submission 107672) | Acidobacteria bacterium RIFCSPLOWO2_02_FULL_65_29 | reverse complement strand
CTCGCAGCTGCTCGAGCGCGTCTCGGAAGGCACGCTTCAGACCAAAGACCTCCACTGCATCCTGCGCTAAGGCGGGTCTGAAGACCCGCACTACATCTGCCGCGCAGACTCCAAAAGCGTTTCTCAGTGCAGTGCAAGTCTACAGTTGACAGCTCACAGTCGACAGGTCATCGACGTCGACGGCGTGTTCTGTCAACTGTAGACTGTCAACTGTCGACCGCGTTTGGCAGTACGCACAAGTAAGAACCGCCGTCTGTCGCGTCTCCGAAGTTCGTTGTCGCGCAGAGAGCAGCGAGGCGCCCGGCGAAGGTGTCAGATCTCACTCCCGGAAGGTTTTGCGGCAGACGCCTTCTCCGTGAGGTAGCGCACGGCGCTCTCGAGCGAGTAGAGCCTGGCGTAATCGGCTTCCGGGATGTCGATGCCGAGACGTTCGTGCAGCGCCAGCACGAAGTTGAGGAAATCCACCGAATCGAGGTCGAACTGCTCGCGAAAGTTGATGCTGGACTGAACGGCCGCGGGGTCGATTTCCGGCGCGATGCCCGTCAACGCGTCGACCACGACGTGTGCGATCTCGTTGGCGGTCATAACTGTTCCGGCGCCTGCAGCAGGCGATCGACGGCGGCGAGAAACGAGCCGCCCCGATGCCCATCGGTCGCACGGTGATCTGCCGAGAGTGTCGCCGTGACGACTGTTCGCGGCTCGACTCGACCCGCGACAATCCAGGGACGTTCGACGATCCGGCCGAACCCGACCAGGGCGACCTGCGGCGGATAGATGATCCCGAAGGTCGCGTCGACGCCCTGCTCGCCGAGGTTGGTCACGGTGATCGTCGCATCGGCCAACTCGGAGCTCTTGAGCGCCCCGGCGCGCGCGCGCGTCGCGAGATCGCGAATACCGCGCGTCAGGGTCCCAAGGTCCTTCCCGTCGGCGCCGTGCACGGCCGGCGCCACCAGCCCGCCGCCGCGCAGCGAAATCGCGCACCCGACGTGAATCCCCGCAGCCTTCCTGAACCCGCCGTCGATCCACTGGCCGTTCAGATCGGGGATCTCTCGAAGCGCAAGCGCGACCGCTTTCACCAGCAGCGCAATCGCGAGGAGCCGATCCGGCATGGGCCTCCTTTCGTTTTCCGCGCGCAGCCACGCCGTCGCGGCGCTCACGTCGATTGTCGTCGACAGGTAGTAGTGCGGGATTTCGCGCTTCGACCGCGCCATCGCCGCGGCGATGGCGGCGCGCATGCCGGCCGTTCGGTCGCTCCCGGCGGTCGCGGCCCTGGGCGTCGACGCCTTCACGCTCGACGCCCGCTGCACGTCTTCTCGCGTGATGGCGCCTTCCGGACCTGTTCCGTGGACCGTCGCGAGGTCGACGCCGAGGTCTTCCGCCAGTTTCCGGGCAGCGGGCGAGACCCGCGTCCGGGCCGGCAGTGGCCCCGGCCGCTCCCCCGTTCTGGCGACCGCAGCGGTCGCCGCCGGTTCTCCCGCACCGCGAATGACGGCGAGCACGGTGCCGACCGGCACCTGTTCGCCGGGCGCCACGACCACCTTCTCGAGCACGCCGTCTTCGAAGACCTCGATCTCGATGGCGCCCTTCTGCGTATCGACCACGGCAATGATGTCGCCGCGCGTGATGGCGTCCCCGGGGCGCTTCAGCCACTCGACGAGCGTGCCGGCTTCCATGTCGGCGCCGAGCGAGGGCATGCGGAACTCACCCACGGCGGCCCAGCGTCTGCCTGGCGGCTGCGACGATCCCGGCCGGCTGCGGTACGGCGGCGTCTTCGAGGTGCTTCGGGTACGGGATCGGGACTTCCGCCGAGCAGACGCGCGCGATGGGCGCGTCGAGCTCGTAGAACGCCTGTTCGACCAGGCGCGCGCTGATCTCCGCGGCGAGACTGCCGCTCTTCCAGCCTTCGTCGACGATGACGGCCCGCCGTGTCTTGGTGACCGACGATAGGATCACCGGCATGTCGAGCGGCCTGAGGGTGCGCAGGTCGACGACCTCGGCGCTGATGCCGTCGCCGGCGAGCGCCTCTGCGGCCTGCAGCGTCTTGCCGAGTGAGCCGCCGTACGTGATCAGGCTGACGTCGGTGCCGTCCCGTCGCACCGCCGCGCGGTCGATGTCGACAGCCCCGGCATGCTCGGCCAACTGACCCTCCATGTTGTACAGGACCTGATGCTCGAAGATGAGCACGGGATCCGGATCCTCGAGCGCGGTCCACAGCATGCCGCGCGCGTCCTCGAGGGTTGCCGGCGCGACGATCCGCAGGCCCGGGATGTGCGCATACCATCCTTCGAGACTGTGCGCGTGCTGCGCGGCCAACTGGCGTCCCGCGCCCGTGGCCATCCGGATGACGACGGGGATACTGAATTGCCCGCCCGACATGTGCCGGATCGTCGCCGCGTTGTTCACGATCTGGTCCAGCGCGAGGAGGCTGAAGTTGACCGTCATGACTTCGACGATCGGCCTCATGCCCGCGAGCGCGGCGCCGATGCCGGCGCCGACGAACGCGGATTCCGACAGCGGCGTGTCGCGGATGCGCTCGGGACCGAACTCGGCCAGCAGTCCCTTGCTGACGGCGTACGCGCCGCCGTAGCGCCCGACGTCTTCGCCCATCAGGAAGACGCGTGAATCCCTCGTGAGCGCTTCTCTGACCGCTGTGCGGATGGCCTCGCGATACGTGATGGTCATCACCGGGTGTACACGTCCTTCAAGAGATCTTCGACGGGTTCCCACGTGCCCGCTTCCGCGAACTGAACGGCTGTCGCGATCTCGTCGGCCACCGTTCGATTGAGCGCCGCCAGCTGGTCGTCGGTGGCGTTGCCGGACGCCTCGAGCGCGGTGGTGAAGGTCAGAATCGGGTCGCGAGGCTTCCACGCGTCGACTTCGGATTTGTCTCGGTACAGCTCGGCGTCGAACATCGAATGCGCGCGAAACCGATAGGTCTGAAATTCGATGAACGCCGGGCCTTCGCCGCCGCGGACGCGCTCGGCGATGCGTCGAGCCGCCGCTTCGCACGCCACGACGTCCATGCCGTCCACCGGTTCGGCCGGCATCCGGTAGCTCCGCGCCTTCTCGCACAGATCGACTTGCGACTGCGCGCGCTCGATGCGCGTGCCCATCGCGTAGAGGTTGTTCTCGCAGAGGAAGAGCACCGGCAGCTTCCAGAGCACGGCCAGGTTGAGCGATTCGTGGAACTCGCCCTCGGCGACCGCGCCGTCGCCAAAGAAACACGCGGTCACGCGCCGCCGATTCTGCATGCGGTCGGCAAGCGCGAGCCCGACCGCGACCGGCAGGCCGCCCCCCACGATGGCGTTGCCCCCATAGAACCTGGTATCGGCGTCGAACACGTGCATCGATCCACCGCGGCCGCGGCTGCAGCCCTCGTGTTTTCCGTACATTTCGGCCATGAGGCGATCGGCGGAAATGCCGCGCGCGAGCGCGTGCCCGTGTTCTCGATACGTGGCAACCACGGCGTCTTCGGGCGCCAGGGCCTGCATGGCGCCGACGGCCACGGCCTCCTCGCCGATGTACAAGTGCAAGAAACCGCGAATCTTTCCCGCGCTGTAGAGCTCGGCGCATTTCTCCTCGAACCGCCGGATGCGCAGCATCTCGCGAAGGAGCGTGAGGCCGTGCTCGCGGGTTACATTCGGCGAGATGCCCGCCGCGTCAGGCGTCATGACGCCTCCAGCGTGGACGTGTCGCCTTCGGGCAGCCCGAGCTCGCGCGCCTTGAGCAACCGGCGCATGATCTTGCCCGCGCGGTTTTTCGGAATGCTCGGACGGAAGTCCAGTTCTTTCGGCGCGACCGCTGCACCCAGCCTGACGCGCGTGAAGGCCAGCAGCTCGCGGCGCAGGGTCTCGCTCGGTTCGAACCCGGGCTTGAGCGCGACGAAGGCCTTGACGATTTCGAGCGCAATCGGATCCGGCTTGCCGATGACGCCGGCTTCGGCCACGGCCGGATGTTCGACAAGGACGCTCTCGACCTCGAACGGTCCGATGAGGTGGCCAGACGACTTGATGACGTCGTCGGCGCGTCCGACGAACCAGTAATAGCCGTCCGAATCGCGCCGCGCCAGATCGCCGGTCAGGTAGTACCCGTCCGCGAAGCACCGGCGATAGCGTACGTCGTCGGACAGATACGCGCGGAACATCGACGGCCAGCCCGGCTTGAGCGCGAGCTCGCCCTGGATGCCAGGCTCGTCGATGACCTCGATCCGATTGTCGACGCGCCGCACGATGGCGGCGTCGATACCCGGAAGCGGCCGCCCCATCGAACCGGGCCTGACCTCGGAGGCCGCGAAGTTGGCGATCATGATGCCGCCTGTCTCGGTCTGCCACCAGTTGTCGTGGAACGGACGACCAAACGCCTCGACGCCCCAGCGCACGGCCTCGGGATTGAGGGGCTCGCCGACGCTCGACAGAAAGCGCAACGATCGGAAATCACGCGCTCGCGCCGCCGCCGCTCCCGTCCTGATCAGCATGCGGATCGCCGTCGGCGCGGTGTACCAGACCGTGACGCGCTCTTTCTCGAGAATCGTGTACCACCGTTCGGCGTCGAAGTCCGCTTCATCGACAATGCTCGTCAGGCCGTGCGTCAGCGGCGCGATAATGCCGTAGGACGTGCCGGTGATCCAGCCCGGATCGGCCGTGCACCAGAAGATGTCGTCGTCATGAAAATCGAGCGCGAAACGGGCGGTCGCGTGGTGCGCGACGACGGCCTCGTGAACGTGGACCGCCCCCTTGGGCTTGCCAGTCGTGCCGCTGGTGAAGTGCAGAAGCGCGACGTCGTTCGGATCGGTGGGCGGGATGACGAACTGGCTGTCGGCTCCGGCCATGAGCGCGGCGAGGTCGCGCGTCCCAGCGAACGATGCGCCAGCGCCGACCAGCAACACGTGTTCGAGACTTGGCAAGGATCCGCGCAGGGCTTCGACTTTCTTCTGGTACAAGGCAGGGGTGGTCACGAGCACTCTGGCCTTGGCGATGTTGATCCGAGTCTGAATCGGCTCGGGGCCGAATGCGGAGAAGAGAGGCGTGAACACGCTGCCGTTCTTGATCGTGCCGAGCGCCGCGATGTAGAGCTCCGGAATGCGCCCGGCAAGCGCCGCCACGATGTCGCCGTTGCCGATGCCGAGCGCCTGGAGCACGTTGGCGAAGCGGCTGGTCCCCTCGCGCAGGTCGGCGTAGGTGAGCTCCCTGCGCTGGCCGTCTTTCGACAGCCATCTGATGGCGACGCGCGTGGCGAGGCGGCCAGCGGCGTGGCGGTCCACCGCCTCGTGGGCGATATTCAACCCACGGCCGCCGGGCAGGCCATCGAGGTCGCGGCGGGCGTTCTCCCACGAGAACGCGGCGCGCGTCCGGTCGTAGTCCACCAGGTTGGGGACGACGTTCCAATCGCTCCGCGGTTTGGTGATGGCGGGCCAGCGCGTACCCGAGGCTGGAAGAGAAGCGTCAGACGCCATGAGCCATCCTCTTGCCTGCAAAGGTCTTGCTCAGTCCGCGGTGGGCCATTGTGACATCGACCGCCGAGTCGCCGGAGACTTTGCCGGGTATTCGGCAGAGCCTGCTCGCAGATCCGGTCACTGTTCCGAGCTCGAGATGGCGTCGTTTGTGCTTCTGTCTACCGTCGAGGTTCGATCGATGCAGGCACCCCTGGAGATCAAGTTTCACAATCTGAAGTCTACCGAGTGGATCGACGCCGACATTCGCCGGCGCGTGGCCAAGCTCGCTACGTATTGCCGCGACATCATATCCTGTCGGGTGATCGTGGAGATCCCGCACCGCCACCGGCTCCACGGCAACCGGTTTCAGGTGCGTGTCGACTTGGGCGTACCCGGCGAGGACATCGTCGTCAGCCACGCGCCCCGGCTGCGCGCGACCGAGCGGCGCCTCGAGGCGCTGGCAGCGACCAAGCGCACGGAGGTCGACGCGACGCGCAAGGATGCGCGCGTCGTCCTTCGCGAGGTCTTCGACAAGGCGCGGCGGGAACTGCAGGACTACGCACGTCGGCGCCGCGGGGCGGTGAAAACACACCCGCGGCCGGGCCGCCGTGTTGTGAGGGCTGCGTCTCGCGCGGGAGCGGATTGACGATGCGTTTCAACGATCGAATCGACGCCGGGCGCCAGCTGGCCGTTCGCCTGGCGACCTACGCGGGGCGCGCCGACGTCGTCGTGCTCGCCTTGCCGCGCGGCGGCGTGCCCGTGGCGTATGAAGTGGCCGAACAGCTCCGCGTCCCGCTCGACGTGTTTCTGGTCCGCAAGCTCGGCGTGCCGGGGCACCAGGAGCTGGCGATGGGCGCGATCTCGGAGGGCGGCGTCGAGGTGCTGAGCGAGGATTTGATTCGGGACTTGGGCATCCCGCGCACGCTCGTCCAGCAGACTGCCGTGCGCGAACGCCTCGAGTTGGATCGGCGCGACCAGCTCTTTCGCGGGGGCCGCCCGCTCGTTCCCGTTCGCGGCCACCTCGTCATCCTGATCGATGACGGTCTGGCGACCGGTTCGACCATGGAGGCGGCGGTGATCGCGCTGCGGCGGCTGCAGCCATCTCGGATCGTCGTGGCGGTCCCCGTGGGCGCTCGAGACACCTGCGACCGGCTCGGCCGCATGGCCGACGAGGTCGTCTGTTTGCAGAGGCCCGAGCCGTTTCAGGCGGTCGGCCTCTGGTATCAGCAATTCGCCCAGACGACCGACGAAGAGGTGCGGCAGCTTCTGGCCCGCGCGGGGCGAACTGAAGGAACGCCCAAGAGCGGTCCAGCCGCGAAGAGCGCCTAGTGACGGGACACTAGCCCCATCTCTCAATCCTGCAGCGGCGCTCCGGGTTCGGCAACGGCTTCGTACCGGGCCCGGATCGCCTGCGCGATCGCCTCGATGGTGTCGCGCGTTTCCTCTCCGTCGGCCCGGTCCTCGATGCCCCGCAGGTGCGCCGCCAGCGGACCGTCTCGGAAGACCTCCAAGATCCACCGCGAGAAATCGTGGCGGCCAAGGTGGGCCGCAATCTCTTCGGCGGGCAAAGCGGCGAGCAGCCCGATGAACGCCTTGAGCGTCCTCACGCGGGGTCCGGAATGTCCACCAACGCTGAAGACGAACGCCCGGTCCTCGGTCACCGGCATGTCGAGGTACTTGGATTGGTGGCGAACGTGCGCGGTGAGGCGGGGCGCGAGCTGAAAACGCCGAACCCGGCCCTGAGATTCTTCGACCCCCGGCAGCAACGCCACCTCGTTCAACGCGAGACTGTGGAACACGTCGGTCGGCACGATCACGCCCGCCGGGAGCCGGCAGAGGCTCCGAATCGTCTCGGCCTCGAGCGGGTCGGTCTCGTGGGTCACCATGACGACGGCGTCGCTGGTCGTCCGGATCGACGGATCGAGTCCCGAGATCCTGTAGGTCACGAGAATGTAGCCGGCGAGCTCGGGATCGATGAGCTGCGCGCTGTCGCCTCCTCCAAGGAAATAGTGGGCCTCGTCGAGGAGGATCTTGTGGGGCAGGCCGGTTCGGCGTCTGAGGCTCACGAGCAGCGGCAGCAGCGTGGTGAGGTACTGGAACTTTTGGCGGTGCGAGACTCTTGAGAGGTCCACGATCACGCTCACGTCGGGATGACGCAGCGCGCGCGCAATCTCGCGCGCGCTCGGCGGCGGATCGTCGCCCCCGAGCGTGATCACGCTCGGCAGCTCCTCGAGCGAGCGGTAATCGCCCTCGGGATCGATGATGCAGAGGCAGTAGCCCTGCAGAATCAACTGTTCGCAGAGGAGTCCCGCGAGCCACGATTTCCCCGTGCCCGGCTCCCCGGCGATGAGAATCGTCCTCCCTCGCACGGTCAGCTCCACCGGGTCGCCGTTGTGCTGGTGCCCGACAAGCAGCCGGCGCCTGCCCATTTGCGCCGCCGACAGCCGCGTCTGCCTCGAGACGCGCCTGATGTACTCGGCCACGGCCTCGGGGCCGGCGCCATCGATGACTTCGTCCGCGACGGCGCGAAGCGCTGGGCTGCCCCAGCCGACCGCCACGCCCACTTCGCACGCGTCGAGCAGGTCGTGGTCGTTCTCGGCGTCACCCACGCCGACGGTGTTGTGAATGGACAGCCGGAGCGCAAACAGCGCTTCGCGCAGTCCCCTGGACTTCGCGATGGCCTGCGGCAGGATCATCAACCGGTTCCTGTTGAACAGAAGGACGAGCGGCTGCTCGAGCGTGCGAATCACGTCGAGGACAATCGGCGCCGCCGCGGCCTCCGCCTCGATGATCGATTCTCCGGCTGCGACCGCGACGCCTCGCCGTTGGAGCTCGCGGACGACGCCGGGGTGCGGCCGGTGCCCGATCGTCACGTGCCGGCCGCTCGACGGAAATTCGAGCACGGCGCCGTTCTCGCCGACCACGACGTCGAAACAGGTCAGATCGCCGGCCACCTGATGCAGGTCGGCCAGACGGCGGCCCGTGACGAGCACCACCGCGATGCCCTGCCGCCGCACGTCACCGATCGCCTGACGGACGGCCGGATGGAACCGGCCGTCGACGGCGATGGTGCCGTCGTAGTCGAGCGCGAGCGCGGTGAATTTCACGCGGTCCGTTCGACGCGCACCGCCGCCACCTTGTACTCCGGCGTGCCCGTGGCGCCGTCCCGGTGGGATCCGGTGGTGGAGTTCAGAAAGATGCTGGGCGTGTGAAACGTGGCGAACAGCTGTCCCGGCTGGACGCCGGCGTTCAGCCGGACCGGCAGCACCGCGGAGCCATACCGGCTGATGACGCGCGCGGTGTCGCCCTCGCTCAGCCCGAGCCGATCCGCGTCGTCTGGACACATGTCGAGCAGGTCTGAGGGGCGGAGGGCGTTGTTCGGCGTCCGTCCGGTCATCGTGCCCGCGTTGAACTGGTAAAGCGAGCGTCCGGTGTTGAGCACGAAGGGGTACTCCGGCCCCGTGGATTCCCGGCTCGGCTGGTAGGCCACGCCGTGGAGCACCGCGCGCGGTCCGGCGGCGAAGCTGTCTCGGTGCAGGATGCTCGTGCCGGGGTGATCCTCGGAGGGGCAGGGCCACTGCAGCCCCCCGCGATCGAGACGCGCGTAGCTCATGCCGCGCGCGCCCTCGCAGAGCGCGCGCACCTCGTTCCAGATCGCTTCCGGCTCGCGGAAATCGAACAGTTCACCGTGGCCCATGGCGCGCGCCAGGTCGCAGATGATCCGCCAGTCTGGTCTCGATTGCCCGAGCGGTCGGACGACCTGCCGCACGCGCTGGATCCGCCGTTCGGCATTCATGAACGTGCCGTCCTTTTCGAGCGACGAGCACGCGGGGAAGAACACCGACCCCACCTCGCGCGCGGTCTCGGTCAGGAAGAGGTCCTGAACGATGACCAGATCGAGCGCGCGCATCGCGCGAACGGTCTCCGAGGCGTTCGCGTTGGTGAGCAGCACGTCGTAGCCGATCGTCCACAACGCGTTGAAGCGGCCGTCGAGCGCCGCATCCATCATGTGCAGCAGGTGGAGTCCGTGCGTGGAGGGGATCTCGCGCTTCCACGCCTGCTCGAACACGGCGCGTCCGTCCTTCGGCGACGCGGCGCCTGGCAGCGTGTTCGGTTCGCAGCCCATGTGCGCCGCGCCCTGCACGTTGTTCTGGCCGCGCAGCGGGTTGATGCCGGTGCCGGGTTTGCCGATATTGCCCGTGAGGAGCGCGAGGTTGATGAGCAGCGTGACGCCGTCGGTGCCCTGGACGTGTTCGGTGAGCCCCAGGCCGTGGATGCTCATGGCGGGCGCCCTCGTGGCGTAGAGTCTGGCCGCGCGGCGAATCAGTTCGGCGTCGACGCCGCAGACGACCGCGGCCCGCTCGGGCGTCCAGGCCTCGACGCTCCGGGCGAACGTCTCGACACCGTCGACGCGGGCTTCGAGGAACCTCCGGTCCACCAGATCCTTGGCGAGGATCGCGTGCGCCATCGCGTTCAGGAGCGGGACGTTGGTGCCGGGGCGCACGGCGAGATGACAGGTTGCCAGGGACGCCAGCTCGATTCGCCGCGGGTCGACGACAATCAGCGCCGCGCCCCGCCGGACCGCCTGCTTGATGCGGGCGCCGACGACCGGATGGTTCTCCGTCGGGTTCGCGCCGCAGACGAGGATCGTCCTGGCGATTTCGATGTCGTCGAACGAGTTCGTGCCGAGGCCTGTGCCGAGCGAGTGCTTCAGCGCCGCGGCGCTTGGCGCATGACAGACGCGCGCGCAGCAATCGACGTTGTTGGTGCCCAGCACGACGCGCGCGAACTTCTGCGCGAGGTAGTTCTCCTCGTTGGTCGCGCGCGCCGATCCCAGCACGCCGACGCTGTCGGGTCCGTGGCGGGCCACCAGATCGCCAAGCCGCGCCGCTGCGAACGTCAGGGCCTCGTCCCACGAGGTGCACCGCCACTGGCCGCCGGTGCGAATCATCGGATCCAGAACGCGATCGTCGGCGCCAACGAACTCGAACGCGTACCGGCCTTTCACGCAGAGATGGCCCTTGTTCACCGGTGCATCCAGCACCGGCTTGACGGCGACTATCCGGCCGTCCCGCGCGCCGACTGACATTTCGCATCCGACGCCGCAGTACGGACAGGTCGTGTTCGTCCAGGCCGACGCCGCGCCCAGGCGGCTCCGAGCGGCGTCGTCGAGCGCTCCGGTCGGACACGTGTCCACGCACGCGCCACAGCCGACGCACGAGCTCTCGAACAGGCTCGGACCGTCGGGCACGATTTGCGTGTCCAGCCCGCGATCGCGGACGTGCCAGACGAACTGCCCTTGCACCTCGTCGCAGATCCGGACGCAGCGATAGCAGTCGATGCAGCGCGACATGTCCACGGCGATGTAGGGGTGCGAGCGATCGATCGGGCCCGGGGCAGATGCTTGGAGCAACTCGCGTTCGAGGCCGTGCTCGAGAATCGCGCGGTGAAACTCCTTGTGCGGATCGCGCTCGACGCCGTCGGCCGGATAGCGCCGCGCGAGGAGCGTCAGAGCCGTACGCCTCGCGTCCTCCAGGTCACGAGCATTCGTCTCGATGCGCATGCCGTCGAGAAGCGGCGTGGAGCAGGCGGGCACTGCCCGCGCCCATCCCTGAACGCGTACGAGGCACAGCCGGCACACGCCGATCGGCGTCAGCCGCTCGTCGTGGCAGAGGGTCGGAAGGTGCACGCCCGCCGCGCGCAGCGCGTCGAGAATCGTTGCGCCGGCGGGAAGTGTGTCGGGCGCACCGTTGACCTCGACCGACAGCGTGGGCGCGGCGCCGGCGACGGGCGCGGCGATCATGCTGCCGCCTTCCACCCGCCGGCGGGTATCGTCCTTGCACAGCGATCGAAAGGCGCCGGGATTCCGGTATGAAACCTGGTCTTGCGCGCGCCGGAGGACATTATGAGAGTTGCCGAAGTCATGACCGAGGGTGTGCAGACCGTGCCGGCCACCATGCCGGCCGACCAAGCATGGGACCTGATGCGGCGCAAGCGCATCCATCATCTTATCGTCACCGCCGGGACGGAGATTCTCGGAGTGCTCTCGGACCGCGACGCTGGCGGCCGGAGCGGCGCCCGAGTTCGCGCCGGCGCCATCGTCGCCGAGTTGATGACGACCCGCGTCGCGACGATCGAATCGGACGCCACGGTTCGCAAGGCTGCCAACCTCATGCGCGGCCGGACGATCGGCTGCCTGCCGGTCGTCGATGGCCGGCGCCTCGTGGGTATCGTGACGATTTCGGACCTGCTCGAACTGGTCGGGGGAGGCGTCGGACGTCCGGAACGGGCCATACGGGCGGACATTCATTATCGTGTGCCGCACCGCAAGCAGCGCACCGGCAAGCGGGCGTGGTGAGTCGCACGCGCCTCGCTATCGCATGGGTCGTGCCCGGGGCGACCCGCGAAAAGAGGCCGAAATCCAAGGCCAAGGCCTTAGTCACTCCAGCGGGTGCCGGGAATTCGGCAGTGGATCCAGCTCGAGGCGCGGCGATTCCGGCGGTGGCGCTGTGGCGCTGACGCGATGGCGGCGAGCTCTTTGCACAGGCGCGGATCATGTCGCACAAACAACTCCTCGTTCAATCCGCCGCGCGCGAGAAGATCCTGAAGGGCGCCAACGCGCTGGCCGACGCGGTTCGCGTCACCCTCGGGCCGAAATCGAAATGCGTCCTCATCGAGAAGAAGTGGGGCAAGCCGCTCGTCTGCAACGACGGCGTGACGATCGCGAAAGAGTTCGAGCTCGCCGACCATGAGGAGAACCTGGGCGCCCAGGTGATTCGCGAGGCGGCCGAGCGCACGGGCGACAACGTCGGAGACGGCACGACCACCGCCACGCTGCTCGCCACGTCGATCTTCGGCGAGGGCGTGCGCAACATCGCCGCGGGCGCGAGCGCCATCGAGCTCAAGCGCGGGCTCGATCGCGCGCTCGCGGCCGTGGTGGCGGGCCTCCGGGAGCTGTCGCGCCCGGTTGCCGATCACAAGCAGCGCGTGCAGGTGGCCACGGTGTCGGCGCACAACGACACGGCAATCGGCGAAATCGTCGCCGACGCCATGGAACGGATCGGTGCGGAGGGCACGACGTCGGTCGAGGAGGCCAAGGGCATCGAGACGACCGTCGAGGTCGTCGAGGGCATGCGGATCGACCGCGGTTTCCTGTCCCCCTACTTCATCACCGAGCCCGAGAAGATGCGGGCGGTGCTCGACGATCCGGTCATCCTCATCTACGAGAAGAAGATCGGCACGATGACGGACTTGCTGCCTCTCCTCGAGCAAATCGCGAAGAGCGGCAAGGCGCTGCTGATTGTCGCCGACGACATCGAGGGCGACGCACTCGCCACGCTCGTGGTGAACAAGGTCCGCGGCGTGCTCCCCTGTGTGGCTGTCAAGGCGCCCGGTTTCGGCGATCGTCGCCGGGCGATGCTGGACGATCTCGCGATTCTGACGGGCGGGCGATTGATCGCCGAGGAGATCGGCGTCAAGCTGGCGAACGTGACGCTGCCCGATCTTGGGCAGGCCAAACGCGTCATCGCCGACAAGGATTCCACGACGATCGTCGGCGGCGCCGGCACCAAGGCGGCGATCGATGGGCGCGCCAACGAGATACGCGAGCAGATGAAGACGACCACGTCCGATTACGATCGCGAAAAGCTGCAGGAACGGCTGGCGAAGCTGACCGGCGGCGTCGCCGTGATTCGGGTGGGCGCACCCTCGGAAGCCGAGATGAAGAACCGGCGCGAGGCGTTTGACGACGCGATCAGCGCGACCCGGGCGGCGATGGCCGAGGGCATCGTGCCAGGCGGCGGCCTCGCGCTGCTTCGGTCGATCGCGGCGGTCGATCGCGTGGCGTCGGCGTCGGCCGGCGACGAGCGGACGGGTGCGTTGATGCTCAGGCGCGCGCTCGAAATACCGACGCGGCAGATCGCCGCCAACTCTGGCGCCGACGGCGGCGTCGTCGTCGATCGCATGATGGGCGGCAGCGGCGGCTACGGCTTCGACGCCAGCCGCGGCGTCTACGTCGATCTCATCGAGGCCGGAATCATCGACCCGACCAAGGTCGTGCGAATCGCGCTCGAGAATGCCGTCTCGGTCGCCGGCGTTCTCCTCCTCACCGAGGCGACGTTGACCGAGGTACCCGAGCCCAGGAGGGAGCCCGCGATGCCGGCGGAGATGGGTTGATAGGGACGGTCCTCAGCTGGTGACGCAACACGAGAACGGAGAGACATCATGGGCCTGCGTGCGCAAGGCGCGCTGTTGCTGACAGCATCGGCATTCTTGACAGTCTTGACATGCTTGACATTCTTGACATTCTTGACAGGGGCCTCGGCCATCGGCTCTGCCGGCCAGACCATAGGCCAGCGGAATCCGCCACTCGTCATCGATTCGATCACGGGCCGGGATCTGTTCGATTTCTACTGCGCCTCCTGCCACGGCCGCGACGGCAGGGGCCACGGGCCGGTGGCGGCTGCACTGAAGGTCCCTCCCGCCGACCTGACACTCATCGCCCGCAAGAGCGCCGGCACATTTCCGGCCGCGCGCATCGAGGCGTTCGTGACCAACGGAGGCGAGCCCAGTCCGGCGCACGGCACGAGGGAGATGCCCGTGTGGGGGCCGATCTTCCGAGGTCTCGATCCCTCGGACACACTGGCGAAGGTGCGCATCAGCAACGTCGTGAAGCACGTCGCGTCGATGCAAGTGCCCTAGGTAGATCGCGGATTTGAGGATTTGAGGATTTGAGGATTTGAGGATGTGAGGACTTGAGGATTTGGGACCGTTCACGAAAGAGTTGGGCCGTAGACGAGTCCGAGAATCACCGCGATTGTGAACGCCAGAAGCCAGCCGATGACGCACACGGCGAATGCTCGGGCGATCGTCGAGTAGTCGAGCGCCTGGCGCACGGCGACAACCATCGACGCCAGCATCCAGACAGCCGTGAACGCGAACAGCGGTCCCCTCAACCCGGGTACGACGCCGAAGACCTGCAGGAGACCCGGCGCTGCCGAGAAGCCGAGCGTGCGAAGCAGCTCGCCGACATCGACGCGGGTCTGCGGTTCGGGCAGGAGCCGCGCGCCCACCTGGAAAGTCACGAGGGCCCACACGGCCCACGTGAGCAGGGCGGCACCGCTCACAAACACGAACGAGACGGGATGGCCGGCGTCGAGTCCGCCCAGCCCGATGCCCGCAGAGAGACTCGCGAGCAGCACGACGCCCATCGCCTGAGCGGTCGCCGTTCGGTCGCCCTCGATTTCCTCGAAGGTCGCCTGGTCGAGCATCGCGGCGCCCATGATGCGGTACGCGAAGACCATCACGCGCCACCTCCGTCTAGCGGACTTGGTTCTCAGTATTCGTCGCGGACGAGTCCTTACGGCTGTTGGGCGGACCGCTCCACGACCTGCAGCGCGTCGGGCAGCACGAACTCGTGCTCCGGGTGCCGCACGGTGAGCACCGGACACGGCGCCGTCCGCACGACCCGCTCGGCGACGCTGCCCATGATGAGATGCGCCATCGCGCCGCGGCCGTGTGTGCCGACGATCATCAGATCGGCTTTGATGTCCTTCGCGTACGAGACGATCGCGAGTGCGGGCGAGGCCGACGTGAGCGTCACCCCCGTGGCGCCGAGCTCGCGCCGATCGTCCTCGGTGACCACGGCGTCGAGCTGCTTGCGCGCGGCTTCCTCGACCTCGCGCTGCAGGGCCGCGACATTCGTCACGTATCCCTCCACTCCGAAGGTCGCCGTGAACACGTTCTCCACCACGTGGAGCACGTGGAGTTTCGCGCCGTAGGCCCGAGCGAACTGTCGGCCGTACGCGAGCGCGGTCTCCGATGCCCGGCCGAAGTCGGTCGCCACGAGGACGTTCTTGAGCGTGATCATGAGACAGCCCTCTCGAAAAGAGAACGCTATCGACGGCCGACATCTCTTGCAGCATGGCGCATGCCAGGCGTGAGACTCGGCTCCACTGCCAGGCTGAGCATCCGAGGCGCTTGCTGCCGAAACTCCGCGACGGGCGCTCGGGTCGATGCCGGGTTTTCGTCAGCGATTGGCGAGTCTGTTCAGCAGCGCCTCGACGCGCTGCTGCGCGACGCCGAGATATTCCCTCAGTTCGTCGTAGACGAACTTGTGGCCGGCGTTCACCGCGCGCGTCAGCGGCACCTGAGCCTGGTTCAGCGCCTCGTCGTACTCGGCCCGCCGGCCCTTGTCGGACACGCGTCTGATGAGCGACTGCGCGAGTTTCATCTGCGCGCGCACGACGGTGAGGCCATCGTACTGGTCGCGCACCAGGCGCGCGCGTTCGGCCCGTGGCACCTGCTCGCCGGGTCCATGGCATTGGTTGCACTCTGAAGCCAGCGCCTTTGGCGAGAGCAGCCGGCCGTCGGTGTCGCCGTGGCAGGTGGAGCAGCTGGGGCCCTTCTCGTCGCCCGATTGCAGCAGCTGATAGTGGCGGCTGTCTTGAAACGCCACGAACGGTCCGACGTGGCACGCCCCGCACGTCGTGGGAAGATTGCGACGATTGACCGGGCTGGCTTTGTTCGACGAATTCAGGATGCCGCGGTGCGCGAGGAACGGCTCGAACTGGGCCGGGTCGCCCCCGTGGCACTTCTCGCACCCGACGTTGTTGCGCGAATGCGGTGAACGGTCCCATTCCTGGAGGTGATCCTGGCGCGGCGAGCTGGGGTTCGCGTAATGGCAGTCCGCGCACCGGCTCTGATTGAGTTGGGCAAACGCCGGCGCCGCCACCGCCGTTGCCGCCCAAAACAGGATCACGCCTATTCGACGATTCATCGTGCGGTGTCTCCTCTGCGGCGCGGCGTTCGGGCCGCGGCCGTCCATCGCGTCACCAAACGATATACCACGAAGCTCGAATTTGAAAGGCGATCTCCTGCCGGGAACTCGGCAGCAGTCCACCGCAACCGGTCGATCTCAGTCGATCCGGGACCCCACGGCCGGTCGTTTGCATGTCACGGTTTCGTTCGGAACGGGGGTGGGAAGCATGGTGGACAGACAGAAGATCGAAACCATCCTGCGGCGCCGGTTTCCAGGTTCAGACCTCGGCCAAGTCGCGGCGGCCGCCAACGCCATCATGGGGTTGCACGACGAGTGGGAGGAAGTGCAGCGACCGGATCCCGGCCGCTTGACGGAGGAACTGTCGCGCGGCTCACGGCTGCTCGTGTTCCGCCGGACCGATCATGACGAGCATGCGTGAGTTCGTGATCTCGCGCATTCTCTGTCCGATCGATTTCTCGGATACTTCGCGTCACGCGATCGAACACGCGTTGGTGCTGTCCAGATGGTACCGCGCCGCCATTACCGCGCTGCACGTGTACCCGCGGCTGGCGCCGATACACGATTTGCCGGTGCCAGAGGATCAGGGGCCCGATGCCGACGTCCCGCGCCTGCGGGAGCAGACCTCCGCCTGCTTCGGCGCGGCGGCCGGCGTGGGCATCGGCGTGGACGTTCTGGTCGATGCCGGAGCGCCGGCCGCCAGAATCCTCGAGCGCGCGTCCACGCTGCCCGCCGATCTGATCGTGATGGGCACGCACGGCACGAGCGGGTTCGAGCGCTTGCTGATTGGATCGGTCACCGAGAAGGTGCTGCGCAAGGCGTCGTGCCCGGTGCTGACCGTGCCTCCCCGCGTGCACGGGGCGTCGCGGCTGCCGTTCACGCGGATCCTTTGCGCCGTCGATTTTTCGGAGTCCTCGCTGGCGGCCCTGGCGGCGGCGTTTTCGCTCGCCGCGCAGTCGAGCGCCGCGCTCGTCGTCGTCCACGCGCTCGAGTGGCCATGGCAGGAGCCGCCGCGTCCGACCTTCGAGGGGCTGCCGCCGGCGCAGGCGGCCGCGCTCGCCGACTTCCGGCGGTATCAGTACGCCAGCGCGCTGGCGCGCCTCGACTCGCTCATCCCGGACGAGGCCCGCGCGAAGAGCATGCCGACACTGAGGGTCACTGACGGAAAGTCGCACGTCGAAATCCTTCGAGCGGCCGACGAGGAGCACGCCGACCTCATCGTCATCGGAGTACGGGGCCGGGGCCAGGTCGATCTGGCCCTCTTCGGATCGACGACCAATCAGGTGGTACGACAAGCGCGGTGTCCGGTGCTCACGCTGCGGGCGGATTCTCGAATCTAAGAATCTACTGGATTGGCCCTCCTGTCCTCCGTGTCCATCGTGGTGTGGGTTTCGTGGGTCGATTCCGCAAGGCACTCTGAGAATCTATCGCGCCGCGGCGCCCGCGACGCTGACGTCTCGGCTGATCGCCTTGGCGATGTCGGCCTGCATGGCCAGCACGTTGTCGAGCGTGCGCTCGTAGCTTCGCGCCCAGACGTGCTCGTCGGTGGCGGCATCGATGAGCTGGGCCGTCACGCGCACGCGTCCGCCGGATTGCACAATCGAGCCCTCGAGGATCAGATCGACATCCAGCTCACGGCCGATCTCGGGCACGGTTTTCTGCGTGGCTTTGTAGGGCATGGTCGATGTGCGTGAGATCACTCGGAGACCCTCAGCCTGCGCGAGATCGGTGATGACCGCCTCCGTGATCGCGTCCGCCAGGGAGCTGTCGCGGTCGTCGGCCGAAAAATCAGCAAGCGGCAACACGGCGATAGAACTGCCGCCGGCGGCCGTGTCGTGAACGGCGCGCACGATCCGCGCTTTGGCCGCGACGGGCTGCGCGGTCCTCTGGTACTCGTGCAGCACGATCACACCGAGCACGATGCTGGCGACGGCGCCGAGGATCTGCGCGACGATCCGGCCGATGAACGAAATCCACACGCCGCGAAGCTTCGCCGTTTTCTTGACTTTGCGGATTGAGGTCGGTCCGTCCATCGGTTGAACCTGGCTGGGGTGCATGTCGAGCCCATCGCGGTCGTCTTGAGAAATCATCGCCGGCACGAATAGCAAAGGCGATACCACGCTCGTTGTGTGACATAAACGACCTTCCTGTCTCGTGGGAGCGGCGCGGCGAGAAACAATCACGGCACGGACGTGAAGAATCGATGGCACAGGGCCAATCGGTGTCGCTCGTTCCGGACAGCGCCCGCCTGAATCGGAGGACACGCGCCAAGGTCCGGCGGTCCATTGTTGGCGTCTCGGTGAGCCAAGCTGGCCGAAAGCTCGGCCACCGGAGGCCAGGCTCCACGAGCGGTGAGAAAAGCGTAGCAGGTGAAGCGCGGTCAGCGGGCTGACATCGGAGGCCGCGGGAGGGCGACGTATCCGTTGCGCGCTCGGACCAGGTGATCGGTGCCGCGCACGCGCACGCGGATGCTGTGAAACTGACCGTCACGGACGTGCGGCGACGAGTACCCGATCAAGTACTGGCTGTTCAACTCTCCGGCGATCTCGGCGAGCGCGGTGATCGCGTCGGCGGTGCTGTGCACGACGAGCGTGCGTCCACCGCTCTGGTCCGTGATCTCGCGCAGCGCCGACGGGTTCACGGCCGTGTTGATCGGCCGGCGTTCCGAGGCGTCGACGGCGATCGCATACACGAAGCCGTCGCTCCGAAGGAGCGCCGATCGGACGTCGCGAATCGTCGCGTCGCTCGCCGTGTCGGCGCCGTCGGACAACACGAGCAGCGCGGCCCGCTGGCGATTGCGGATGTCGACGAGCGGCAGCGCGGCCACGATGGCGTCGTAAATGGCCGTGGAGCCCGACGGCTGGAGCGGGGCCATGACCCTGGCCGCTGCGGCCCGCTCGCTCGTCCAGCCCGACAGCGGACGGGGCTGGTGGTTGAAGGCCAGCATCGCGAACTCGTCCCCGGGATCGAGCAGGTCGACGACGAATCGTTCGATGGCCTCGCGCGCTTCGAGCAGGCGGCGGCCGAACATGCTGTCGCTGACGTCCAAGAGGACACCGAGACTGACCGGCACGCGCTCGTTGGTGAACTGCGTGATCGTCTGCAGCTGGCCGTCCTCGTACACGTCGAACGCGTCGCGTGGGAGGCCCGTGATGAGACCCCCGTCCCGGCTGATGACCGTCGCGTTGACCGTGGTCAGGTCGATGGCGGAGCGAAAGGTTCCGTCTTTCGACGGGGATTGCGGCGCGGCGGCCAGGACCGCGCACGCCGCCGCCACCGGTACAACGACGAGGCACCCCAGGCGCCAGACGCCCACGGGATCTATCCTACGACAACTCACGTGGGGCTCCGCCCCACACCCCGGCTCGGTCGCTCGCGGGGACCCCTACGCCCCGCGCCGCTCCCTCGCAGGCGCGCCGTGCGCGCCTATGGCAGTCCTTCATTCAGGACTCAGGGAGGGAAGTCGACGCCCGACTAGACTATCGACTATATAATCTGATGCCGCTTTTTTAGGTCCTTTGTTCATTACGGCGCCGGGGGGCAGGGACCCCCGGAGGGAGAAGGTTGGGATGTCTGTTCGCATGAAAGTCGTATATCTCGCGCCGATCGTAGGCATCGTCGCGCTGCTCGGGTGGCGCGCCCAGGCGCAGGCGCCGGCGACGCCGACCAACGACGCGCCAAACACGTATCAAACCATCGAAAACCACTTCAAGCTGCCCGCCGGGCGCACGTGGGGGTCGACGAGCGCGGTGGACATTTCGCCAGACGGCCGGTTCATCTGGGTGGGCGAGCGTTGCGGCACGAACTCGTGCCTCGACCGGGCGACGAACCAGATGTCGCAGCTGCCGTCGGTCCTGAAGTTCGACCAGGCGGGCACTCTCGTGGCGGGCTTCGGCGCCGGCCTGTTGATTTTCCCCCACGGGATTCACGTCGATCGCCAGGGCAACGTGTGGGTGACCGACGGCCAGGACAATGCGCCGACGCCGGCGCGCGGCGCCGGAGCGGGGGCTGGCGCGGCAGGCGGCGGGCGCGGCGCGGGCGCGCCGGGTGGCGCCGCCCCTGCGGCGGGGGCCGCAGCGCGTGGTCAGGGCGGTGGTCGCGGCCCGGCGCCGACGGCGCCTCCAGCCGCAGCGACGATGGGCCATCAGGTGTTCAAGTTCAGCCCCGAGGGCAAGGTGTTGATGACGATTGGCAGGGCCGGTGGCGCGACGGGACCGACCGAGTGCTGCTGGCAGCCGAACGACGTGATCACGAATGAGAAGGGCGAGATTTTCATCGCCGAGGGTCACGGCGCCAATCCGAACGATCGAATCCTGAAGTACTCGCCCGATGGGAAGCTGATCAAGACCTTCGGCAAGCGCGGCAGCGGGCCGGGGGAATTCAACGGGCCGCACGCGCTCGCGTTCGACTCGCGGGGACGCCTGTTTGTGGGCGACCGCAGCAACAACCGCACGCAGATCTTCGATCAGGAAGGCACCTTCATCGCCGACTGGCCGCAGTTCAGCCGGCCGAGCGGTCTGTTCATCGATCGCAACGACATGCTGTACTCGGCCGACTCGGAATCCGGGTCCGTCAATCCGGCGCACGGCGCGTGGAAGCGCGGCATCCGCATCGGCAGCGTGAAGGACGGCAAGGTCACCACGTTCATTCCCGATCCGTCCGGACAAGGCGTGACCTTCGCGATGCAGGACGGCAAGCCGGTCCTGACCGGCCCCGACGGCAAACCCGGTCCAGGCGGCACGCTTGCGGCGGAGGGCGTCGCAGTCGATCAGCAGGGAAACATCTACGGCGCCGAAGTCGGGCCGCGGAAGGTTCAGAAGTACGTCAAGAAGTGAGAAGTAAGAAGTAAGAGTTAGAAGTTGGAATCGGTGGGCTTCGATTCGGGCAAGTCGGGCAAGGAGGAAGAGCTAATGTCGCAAACACCATTGAGAGTCCTCACCTCCGTCGCGTTCATGGCGGGTGTCGCGGCGCTCGGCTGGACGGCGTACGCCCAGTCGCCGATGCAGCCGGTCAACGACCTGCCGAATCCGTACACCACGATCGCCGACTACTTCAAACTGCCGGCCGGGCGGGTCTGGGGATCGACGAGCGCGATCGAGATCGACAAAGACGGGCGATCGATCTGGGTCGCGGAACGCTGCGGCGCCAACAGCTGCTTCGATCGGCCGACGGGCAAGATGTCGCCGTTCGACCCGATGCTGAAATTCGACCAGTCTGGCAAGCTCGTGAAGAGCTTTGGCGCCGGCATGCTCGTGTTTCCGCACGGCATTTTCGTGGATCGCGACGGCAACATCTGGGTGACCGACGGCAACGACAATCGGCCGCTGCCGGCTGGCCGGGGACGCGGCGCCGCCGCCGACGCTCCGCCCCCGCCGCCGGCCGCAACACCGGTCGGGCACCAGGTGTTCAAGTTCAGCCCCGACGGGAAGCTCCTGTTGACGCTTGGCAAGGCCGGCGTGCGCGGCAATCCACCCGAGGCGCTCACTGAGCCAAACGACGTCATCGTCGCTCCCAACGGCAACATCCTGGTTGCGGAAGGCCACGGTGGCCAGAACGCGAACGCGCCGCCTGATGCCGTGGCGCGCATCTCGGTGTTTTCGAGAGACGGCAAATTCATCCGATCGTGGGGCAAGCTCGGATCGGGTCCGGCCGAGTTCCGCACCCCGCACAGTCTCGCGTTCGACTCGCGAGGCCGCCTGTTTGTCGCCGATCGCGGCAACGTGCGCCTACAGATCTTCGATCAAGACGGCACGTTCCTCGACGAGACGAAGGCATTCAGCCGTCTGAGCGGCATCTTCATCGACAAGAACGACGTGTTGTACGGCGCAGACTCGGAATCGAGCGACACGTCGAACAAAGGCTGGCGGAAGGGGATGCGCATCGGAAGCGCGAAGGACCTGAGGCCCCTCTACTTCATCCCCGATCCCGTCGTCAACGCCACCGGCACGAGCGCGGCTGAGGGCGTGGCCGTCGACGCGGCCGGCAACGTCTACGGAGCCGAAGTGGGGCCACGGGCGGTGAAGAAGTACGTAAGAAAGTGAAAACGCGAATGTGAGGATTTGAGGATTTGAGAATCTGAGGATCTGAGGATTCGAGAGTTCAGGGGGCGGGGCGTTGGCCCGTGAGATTCTGGCCGATGCCCCGCGTTTCGTGTACGGCGGAGGCTACAATGCCGGCCGTGTCCACGCTCGATGAGGAAACGCGACACAGGCAGCTGGTGCGGGCCGTCGTGGCCTCGACCGTCGGTACGACCGTCGAGTGGTACGACTTCTTTCTCTACGGGTCCGCGGCCGCGCTGATCTTTCCGAAGCTGTTCTTTTCCAACGTCGATCCTGATCTCGGAAGCATCCTCTCGTACATCACGTTCTTCGCCGGCTTCGCGGCGCGTCCCGTTGGCGCCGCGATCTTCGGCCACTGGGGCGATCGGATCGGGCGCAAGGCGCTGCTCGTGACGACGATGCTGGTGATGGGCGTGTCGACGACGGCCATTGGCCTCGTGCCGACCGATCAGTCGATCGGCGTGTGGGGCGCGGTGCTCTTGACCATTCTTCGCGCGATGCAGGGCATCGCCGTCGGCGGCGAGTGGAGCGGCTCGGTGCTGATGGCCGGCGAATGGGCGCCGCCCGGACGCCGCGGGTTCACGACGAGCTTTCCCCAGATGGGCGCGCCACTCGGCATGATGATGGCCAACAGCGCGCTGTCGTTCATGACCTCCACGCTGGATGAGGCGGCGTTTCTCTCTTGGGGATGGCGCGTGCCGTTTCTCGCGAGCATCGTGCTGATCGCGATCGGCTTGTGGATCCGCATCGGCATTCTCGAGTCGCCCGTGTTCGCCAACATCAAGGCCGAGCGGAAGATCGTGCGGGCGCCGATTGTCGAGACGCTCAAGACCAACTGGCGCGAGGTCGTGCTCACGACGCTGCTTCGAACGGGCCAGCTCGCGCCGTACTACATCACGACGACCTACATCCTCACCTACGGCACACAGCAGCTCGGGATGAGCCGCGCCGTGCTGCTCAACTGCGTGATTGTCCGTTCGATTGGCTCACTCGTGGTGCTTCCACTGGCGGGGCATCTCTCCGACAGGTTCGGACGAAAACGCATCATTGGAGCCGGCTGCGTCGGCACCGGTCTCTGGGTCTTCGTCCTCTTCGCGTTTCTCGACACGAAATCCATCCCGCTCATCATCGTTGCGCTGCTCGTCGATGGGATGCTGCAGGATCTGCAGTACGGGCCGCAGGCGGCCATCATCTCGGAGAGTTTCCCGGCGTCGCGCCGCTACACCGGATCGGGTCTCGGGTATCACCTCGCGGCGATCACCGCCGGCGGCCCTGCGCCGGTCATTGCTGCGTGGCTGTTCCGGACGTATCAGACGTCGACCGCCATCTCGATGTTTGCGCTGGGCACGACGCTCGTGAGTCTCGCCACGCTGCGGTTTCTGCAAGACAAGGCCGGGACGCTCGATCGCGTCTGAACATGCCCTTCGACTAGCGACTCTCGACTAACGACTATCGACTAACGACTATCGACTAACCGCCCCCGTCCCCGCCGGCGCCTTGTACCCGGGGCCGAGGATTGGCTTGCCGGGCCGTGCGCCCGTATGCTCGCCCTTGTCGACGACGAGCACGCCATTCACCAGGACGTACTTCATGCCGGTGGCGTACGACTTCGTCTTCTCGAACGAGTTGGTCTCACCGACCGTTCGGTCATCGAACACGGCCAGGTCGCCGGCGAAACCCTCGCGCACCTGACCGCGGTCGCGCAGGTTCAGGATCTGCGCTGGCAGGGACGACATCTTCCGCACGGCGTCCTCGAGCGTCAGCACGCGCTGGTCGCGCGCGTAGTAGCCCAGCGCGCGCACGTTGGTCGAGTAGTTACGGGGATGCGGTACGCCCTGCGCCTCGAGGTTGATGGCCGAGCCATCGCTGGCGATCGCCACCCACGGCTTCCGCATCACGGCGCGCACGTCCTCCTCCGACATCGCGTGAAACATGCCCGAGATGCGGCCGCCGTCCTCGGCCATGAGCGTCAGGCACGTATCGGCGGGATCGGCGTCGCCCCGCACCTTCGCGATCTCGGTCAGCCGCATCCCCTCGTACTTCCGGTTCGCGGGGCTGCCGGCGCGGCCCATCACGATGCCTTCCCACCAGCCGTGCTCCTTGGCCCACGTGATGAAGTCCCTGTCGGTTTTGATCCTCGCGCGCACGGCCGGATCCTTCAAGCGCGCGGCGAACGCCGCGGGCCCGCCTTCGCGCGCCCACACGGGAAAAAACGCGCTCCAGCCGTGGTTCATGGCCGTGTACGGGTACTGGTTGGCGGTGACGTCCAGTCCCCTGGCGCGCGCCGCCTCGATCGTGTCGAGGTACTGGCCGACCGTGCCCCAGTTGTCTTTCGCCCGAATCTTCAAGTGGAAGATGTGCACCGGGATCTTCGCCTCTTCGGCCACTCGAATCGCGAAGCGCAGCTCCTTCTCCTGCTCGAAGCCTTCGCTGCCGATGTGTGACGTGTAGTTGCCGCCGTACGACGCCGCGACCTTCGCCAACTCGACAATCTCGTCGGGATGCGCCGGGCCGCCGCTCTCGAACCTGGTCACGAGCCCCCACGCGCCTTCCTCCATCGAGCGCGCGACCAGCGCCCTCATTTTCGCCAGCTGGGCCGCGTCGGCCGGGCGCGCGTCGTACCCCATCACGACCCGCCGCACCTGCTCGGACGCCACGTGCGAGATCGCGTTCATCGAGATCCCGCGGCGCTTCAGGCGATCGAAGTATCCCGTGAAGGTCGTCCAGTCTTGCGGAATGATCCCAGGAGGCCCTTCCTCCTTCAAGCCATCGCGCGGCGCGGCCGACGTGGATTCGCCGAGCACGTCAATCGTGACGCCCTGGCGTACTTTGCTCTGCGCGGTGCCGTCCTCGAGGAGCGGCATCTCCGAGTGCGTGTGCAGATCGATGAATCCCGGAGCGACGATGAGACCGGTGGCGTCGATGATGCGCCGCGCGGTTGCGTTCGGCAGCCGGCCCACGCCGGCGATGCGGCCGCCGGCGATCGCGACGTCGCCTGCGAACCAGGGGTTACCCGTCCCATCGACGATATGGCCGCCGCGAATCACGATGTCGTACACCGCGCCCTGGGCGGTCGCGCCGACAACGGCGGCACATACCAACGCAATCACGGCCGGTGTTCCAGGTTTCATGCCGTCCTCCGTTCGAGGCGCGCGCTCAGTGCGTCAGCGCGTAAAGTACTGCGTTGATCCCGACGGCGTAGCCGCTCGGTGAAAACTGGAGAAAGAACTCGTGGTCCTCTGCTTCGCGTTCCCACGAGTCGCCGATGTCGGTGTTGTGCGTCATCAGCACCATGATGCGGCCTTTCTCGTCCGCGATCATTCGAAAGTCCGCAAAGGGGCTATCCTCGCCGCGCTCCTGCGTCGTGAGGCCGCCGCCCATCCTGCGCCAAAACTGGATGTTGGTGACCTGCGGCAGCGTCTCGACCTCGAACATCTGGTGCCGAATCGGATGATCGGCTGGAATCTCCTCGATCCGGTATTCCGGCAGGGCCTTGTGGATCTCGGTCGTCCACACCTGCCAGGCATGCGTGCCCCAGAAGTCGTCGACCCAGAGGAAGCCGCCCTTGAGCAGGTACTCCCGCAGCCGCGTCGCTTCGGCCGGCGACAACTCGGCCGTGCCGACGTCGGAGCCGATGAGGAAAGGGCAGCGGAACAACGCCGCGTCGGTGAGCTGCACGACCCAGTAGTTCGGATCGCCGTTGGCATCTCTGCTGACCGGTGTTTTCGTGAGCTCCCCGATCCGCGTCATCAGGTTGATGCCGGCGTACGGGTAGTCGGTGGCCCACCCGGCCCCCATTTCCTCACGCCACACGCTGCGGTACATCATCTTGCAGACGTAAAAATCGCCGTTCGGGAAGTCGCGAGGGGGAAAGCGCGGCGGGACGCCCGGGCCTTCCGGCAGCCGGCCGAAGCCGCCGAAGCGGCGCTGCGCGGCCGCCGCGCCCGCCAGCGCGAGCAGCATCAGAATCGCCGCAACCGTCCGGGGGACGCGAGGCATCGTCTTGTTGTCTACATTACTCCAGTTGCGGGTGAGAAAAGCTCTCGGCGTCCTCGGCCTCCTCCGCGGTGAGAGTCGTTCATCGGTAGTTCCCAAAGTGCAACGCCACGCCGAAGTCCTTTCCGCGCAGCGCCTGAATCACGAGCTGCAGCTCGTCTTTCGACGGCGAGCTCACCCGCACCTGGTCGCCCTGAATGGCGGCCTGGACCTTCTTCAGCTTCTGGTCCTTGATGAACTTGACGATCTCGCGCGCCGCGTCGATCGGAATGCCTTCCTGAATCGTGTAGACGCGCCGCACGGTGCCGCCTGCCGCCGCTTCCGATTCTCCGGTCTTGAAGTTCTTGATGGGCACACCACGGCGTACGAGGCGCGTCTCGACGATCTCCCACAATTGCTTCATCTTGAACTCGTCGTCGGCGACGAGTGTCAGCGTCTTGTCGGCCGAGACAAGTGTCATCTCGGCCTTGGCGCCCTTGAAGTCGTACCGCTGGCCGACTTCCTTTCGCGCCTGGTTGAGCGCATTGTCGACTTCCTGAAAGTCGACGGGCGAGGTGACATCGAACGAGACGGCGGCCGGCATGACTCTATTTGACCATGAAGTCCCAGAGTCACGTAGGCCTTCGAGATCCGGTCCTCTGCCCTTCGACTCTCGCTCAGGGCATCCCGAGCGACGTCGAGGGATGCGTGCGCCGCCGTTCTCGTCGTCGGTCCATTTCGCAACGCGCTGTTGTCCAAGTACCCGAAGTAAGATGAGGCCGGTGAGCGTCCTGAAGGAGGTCGACGTCGTGCGCGTGCGGGGACGTGCTCGTCGGTCCGACACCGATCGCGCGGCCGCGGAGGAACCGCTCGAAGTACGCCTGCACGGGCGGCCGTTTGCGGTCGTCATGCGCACGCCGGGCGCCGATCGCGAGCTTGCGGCGGGTTTTCTGCTCGCGGAGCGCGTGATCCGGTGCGCGGACGACCTTGGGACAATCGAGCACTGCCGGGATCACGTCCGGCTTCCCCCTTCGCGTGAAGCTTCGGCGGACCGTCAGCCGGACGTTGCCGACAACATCGTCAACGTGACGCTCGCGGGCTGCTCACGGGCTGATCTCGATCGGATCCTCGCCGAACGTCGCGAGACGGTTGCGAATGCGTCGTGCGGGCTGTGCGGCCGACTCACGATCGAATCGCTGAGGAGCGATACGGCGCCCCTCGCGCCCGGTGGCTGTGTGACAGCCGCGGCGGTCTCGACCTTGCCCGCCCGGCTTCGTGTCGCGCAGGCCGTCTTCGAGGCCACGGGCGGGCTGCACGCGGCGGGCTTGTTTACAGAGGACGGTGCACTCGTCACGATGGCCGAAGACGTCGGCCGCCATAACGCCGTGGACAAGGTGATCGGCCGCATGCTGATGCGCGACGCGTTGCCGCTCTCTGGCCATGCGCTTTTCGTCAGCGGCCGCACGTCGTTCGAGATCGTCCAGAAGGCGCTCATCGCCGGCATCCCAGTGGTCGCGTCGGTGTCGGCGCCGTCGAGCCTGGCGATCGATCTGGCCCGCGAGGCGGGCGTCACGCTGGTGGGGTTCGTGCGCGGCGACTCGTTCAACATCTACGCGCATCCGGAACGGATTGTTTGAAGAGCCCCTCTTCGCCGACGGAGGCCTCGCGACATCGGATGTGAAGGCGCATTTGCCCGGTGGCCGAGGGGCTGGAACCGCGATCGGCCGATAAGCAGGACGGTGGGTCCAGCTGGGTCGTACCGACGGAAGGGGGCACGCCTCGCCGCGCGGAGAAGTCCTGAGAAGGCTACAATCTTGAATTCCCCTGGCCGGAAGGCCATATCCTGCTGACACACATGACACGACGATTCCTAGCGGCCCGTGGCGAACGTGTGGCGTTGCTAGTCCTCGTTATCGCGCTTCTGGCGTCGATGCCGTTGCTGTCGGCGCAGCGGCCCTCGGTCGACGCCGCGTTCAAACAGTTCTGGGATGCGAAGAGCCCGCAGGAGGCCGCGAACCTCGTTCCTGCGATCGTCGCGTCCGGTGTGTCGTTCGACGCCGCGCTGGCGCGTCTGAAGCAGGGCCGTGCGTACTCGCCTGACGCGCCGAAAGGTGTCGTCCGGCTCAGCCGAAAAACGGGTGACGCCGAGTTCCCATACACCCTGGACGTGCCGCCGACCTACGACCCGGCGAAAAGGTTCCAGGTGCGCGTGCAGCTGCACGGCGGAATCGGCCGTCCGAACGCGGCCGTCCGCGGAGACGGATCGATCGGATCGCTGGCAGGCCCAGGGAACGTTGACCAGATCTACGTGCTGCCGCAGTCGTGGGCCGACGCCCCGTGGTGGGGCGACGTGCAGGTCGGCAATCTGCGCGCGATTCTCGATACGGTGAGACGGACCTATAACGTCGATGAGAACCGCGTCGTGCTGGCGGGTGTGTCCGACGGGGGCACCGGCGCGTACTTCATTGCGATGCGCGACACGACGCCGTACGCGAGCTTCCTGCCGATGAACGGCTTCATGATGATCCTGCAGAATCCCTCGCTCGGCCTGCGCGAGGCGCTCTTGCCGAACAACCTGCGCAACAAGCCCTTCTTCGTGATCAACGGCGGCCAGGATCCGCTGTATCCGGCGTCGATCGTCGAGCCCTACGTCCGGCATCTCGAGAAGAACGGCGTGTCGGTCGACTTTCGTCCGCAGCCCGACGCCGGGCACAACACGGCCTGGTGGCCCCAGATGAAAGATACCGTCGAGGCGTTTGTCACCGGCCACCCGCGCGATTCCCACCCGGCGACTCTCACGTGGTCGGCGGAAGAGGGCGTTGGCACGCGGGCGCATTGGCTGGTCATCGACGCGCTCGGTCCGAGGCGCATCGCGGCGCCGCTCCCGGATCTGAACGATTTCGCGGCCGGCGCGGAGCTGAACTTCGGCGTTCGATCGAACGGGATGCGCCTAACCTCCGTGATCCCAGGCAGCAACGCCGACGTCCTCGGCCTCGAGCCCGGCGACCGGGTGCTGGCCATCAATGGTCGAAGCCTGCCGGGCGAGCTCGATCTCTTGCAATTCCTCGGCATCTACGATTCGGGTGAGCGGCTCACGTTTTCGATCTCGCGCGACAACAAGCCGCTCGACGTGGCCGGCGTCTACAAGCCGGAGATCCTGACGCGGCTCGTGCCGCTTTTCGCGCGCGACCGGCCAACCGGCCGCGTCGACGTGGTCCGCGAGGGGAACATGGTGCGGGCGACCACGCGCGGCGTCGCCTCGTTCACGCTGCTCGTGTCGCCCGATGCCTTCGATCTCGCACAGCCGATCACGATCGTGGCCGACGGCCGGCAGGTGTTCAGCGCACGCACGGAGAAGAGCGTCGCGACGCTCATGAAATGGGCCGCGATCGACAACGACCGCACCATGCTCTACGCGGCAGAGATTCACGTGCGACTGGAGTAGGGACTAGGGACTAGGGACTCGGGGCTGAGCGCCGATAGCTGATAGCTGGTGATGACTTGACCAGAGCGTGTTTGAGACCGGCGCCCGACGTGCCGCATCTGCCGTCGATTTTTCTCGACAAAGGCGAGAAGAAGACGATCGGCCGATCGCCGCAGGCCGACGTCGTCATCGACGAGCCGAGCTTGTCGAGGCTGCACGCGTCCGTGAACATGACGGGCGAAGGCACGCTCTCGGTCGAGGACCTCGGCAGCACGAACGGCGTCTTCATCAACCGCGCCCGGCAGAAAACGGGACCGCTCGCGCCGGGCGATCACGTGGTCTTCGGCGTGCTCGAGTACCTGGTCGAGGAGGCGCCCGCGGCTCCCGTGCTCGACAGCTTCGATTCGACGGTGTACCGCTCGGTCAAGGTCGAGGAGCCGCAGAAGCACGTGGACGCTTCGGCAATCGCCGCTCTGCTCGCGACGAGCCGCGAGCTCATGGCGTGCACGGACCTGGCGGGGCTGCTCGACCGCGTGCTCGATCGGCTGCAGCCCGTGCTCAAACCGGACCGGTCGGCCATTCTGCTCTTCGATGCGGCCAGCGGCGAGCTGACGACGCGCGCGGTCAGGCCGGACGGGGCGTACACGTCCGTGTCGGATTTCGCGAGCAGCACCGTCGTGCGGCAGGCGATTCGCGCGCGCGAAGTGCTCGAGGTGTGCGACGCCTCGCTCGACAGCCAGCTGCAGGAGGCGCTGAGCATCGCGCGCGCCGGCGTGCGCTCGGCGCTGTGCGTGCCGCTGCTCGGGCGGACGGGCCCGATTGGCGCCCTCTACGCGGACCAGATGTGGTACGCGGGACGGTTCAGCCCCGAGCAGGTGCAGTACGCCGCGGCGTTCGCCGCGCACGCCGCCGCCGCGCTCGAAACGGCGAAGCTATACGAGGATCGCGAGCGCCAGGTGCGCGCCACGCTCGAATCCTTTGCGAAAGCCATCGACGCCCGCGACACATACACGGCCGGCCACTCCGAGCGCGTCACCGCCTACACGCTCGTGCTCGCGCGCGCGGCCGGCATTCCGAGCAGCGAGCTCGAGATTCTCCGCCGCGCGTGCATGCTGCACGATATCGGGAAAGTGGGCGTGCCCGACAACGTGCTCCTCAAAGCGGGGCCCCTCGATCCGGCCGAGCGCGCCAAGATGGAAGCGCACGTGACGATCGGCTTCGAGATGCTGCTGGGGCTGGCCTTCATGCAGGATTCATTGCCCGGCATCCGCGGCCACCACGAGCGATGGGACGGCGCCGGTTACCCCGATCGCGTGGCGGGCAGCAACATCCACCCGCACGCGCGCCTCATGTCGGTCGCCGACAGCTACGACGCCATGACCTCCGCGCGCCCCTATCGGAACGCGCTGCCGCTCGAGGAAGCGGCGCGCCGCGTCCGCAAGGACGTCGGCAAGCAGTTTGCCCCCGAGGCCGTTGATGCGTTCGATGCGATGGAACAAGAGCTGAGAAATGTGCACGATCGGATCCGGCCGATCGCGAAGTTCGAGGCCTGACAGCGATCGCCGTTTTCCAATTCCTGACGTTCAACGCCGTCTGAATCCGGTCGCCTAAAGGGCCGTCCGTCCTGGCGCGACCCGCTTACGCAGGAACGTGGTCCGTCGTTCGACAGGCCGCGCCTGCCAGCGGCGGATCATCTCGCGAAGACCGCGTTCACTTTCTCTTGCGACCGCGGCGAGCTTCTTCTTTCGACTGACCACTTTCCTCGAGCGCTATCTCCAGGATCTCCAAAACGGCCCGATCACGTGGGCCGTTGGCTTTCTTGCAGTTGGCGCGCCAGCGCCTTGAGCTTGCCGAGGTTGCAGGTCGTTTTCCGAAACAGGAAGTCGAAGTCGCGTCGTGACCGGAGCGCCCTGCAAGGCTGCGGCCGCATTGCCGATCAAGACCGCTTCGAGGTTGACCTGCCGGAGCCGGCGTCCGATTTCCACGAGCAGCGGCTTCGCATCCACGATGCCAGTATAATTCGGGCACGTCAGACTCCATGGGCACGCTTCACACTCGATGCAGGATCGAGAACCCGAGCCGCCGCGCCAAGGGCGCAACCATTCCCAAGATCCTCGTGGACACGGGCAGCGAGTACACGTGGGTTCCGGCGAAGGTGCTCGAACGCCTTGGCATCGCCCGCGAGAAGAAAGACGTGCGCTTTGTGATGGCGAATGGCCAGCAGATTACGCGCAGCGTTGGGTTTGCCATTATCCGACTGAGCGAGTTTTTTACCATTGATGAAGTCGTGTTCGGTGAGTTAGGCGACCTGGCCCTTCTCGGCGCCCGCACGCTCGAAGGCTTGAACCTGCTCGTGGACGCTCAACGGAAGAAGCTGGTGGCGGCCGGTCCTGTGCCGGCGGCGCCGTTACCAAGCCCGAGGGCACCCGGACGCGAAAGGTGAATCTCGTGTCGCCATGCGGCTAACCACCGGCGCGCGTTTCGGCGCGTTTGAGATCACCGGCGCGCTCGGCATGAGCGGCGGCGGCTATGCCGAGGCGGGAGCCGAGGCATCAGCGTCAACACCCGGCGGGGGTGCCGCCTTCGCGCCTCCGGCGCTTCGGCGAGCCTCGCCGAAGCTCGCGTGCGTTATCGGCGAGCGGAGGCGGGGGGCCCAGCCGGCAGTGCAAGCATGTGGACCCTGAGCCCATGCCGCTTGTCATCGGAACGCGTCTCGGACCGCACGAAGTCGTCAGCGCCATCGGTGCCGGTGGCATGGGCGAAGTCTACCGCGCGCGCGACACGAAGCTCGGGCGCGACGTGGCGATCAAGATTCTGCCGCGCGCGTTCACGAGCGACCCGGAGCGGCTCGCGCGGTTCGAGCGGGAAGCGCGCATGCTGGCGTCCCTCAATCACCCCAACATTGCGACGATTCACGGAGTCGAAGAAGCAGACGGCATTCGCGGCCTGGTCATGGAGCTCATCGAGGGCGAGACGCTCGCGGAGAAATTGGCGTCAGGCTCTGGGCTTCGGGCTGTCGGACGCGAGCGCGCAGGGCCTGGAGCCCAAAGCGAACAGCCCAAAGCCGGTGGGCTTCCGGTCGGTGAGGCGCTGACCATTGCCCGCCAAATCGCCGACGCACTGGACGCGGCGCACGAGAAGGGAATTGTCCATCGGGATCTGAAGCCGGCGAACATCAAGATCACGCCCAGCGGGTTGGTGAAGGTACTGGATTTCGGGCTGGCGAAGCTTGGGGCAGGCACGGCAGGCGAAGCAGGCATGGACGGGCCGGATCTGTCGCAGTCGCCGACGATGACGGTGGCCGGGACGCGCGATGGCGTGATTCTCGGGACGGCGGCGTACATGAGTCCCGAGCAGGCGCGCGGCAAGGCCGTCGACAAGCGAACGGATATCTGGGCGTTCGGGTGTGTGGTTTACGAGATGTTGACGGGGCGCGCAGCATTTGCGCGCGAGACGGTGTCGGACACGATCGCCGCCATCCTCGAACGCGAACCCGATTGGACCGCGCTGCCTGCCGCCACGCCGCCATCCGTCACACACCTGTTGCGGCGCTGCCTCGACAAGGATCCTCACCACCGCCTTCGCGATATCGGCGACGCGCGCGTCGAGATGAACGACAGCGCATCGTCTCCCGGGGAGGAAGTCCCGCGCCCGTCGAATCGGATTCCGATCTGGAGCGCGCTCGCGATCGGGGTCGTGCTCGGCGCGATGGCGGTCTTTATGGGCATGCCCTCTCGACCTGCCACCGCAGTCGAAGACCCGATGCGCTTCACTTTCGCGGCACCGGACCAGGCGCCACAGATTCCTGGCTCGCCGGTCCCCTCACCGGATGGACGGCAGATTGCCTTTGTCGCGGAGGACGTCGCTGGGAAAAGAGGGCTGTGGATCCGATCGATCGACTCACCGACCCCTCGTCAGATCGGTGGCACCGATGGTGCGGAGAACCCGTTCTGGTCGCCGGATTCCCGGTTCGTGGGGTTTGGAGCGCCCGAAGAGAGAAGGTTGAAAAAGGTCGACCTCTCCGGGGGACTCGTGCAGAACATCAGCAGCATCACAGACGGGTTCCTCGGTGCGACATGGAACCAGGACGGCGTCGTCTTGTTCTCGCCCAACAACCGGGTGCCGCTCTATCGCGTGTCGGCCTCAGGCGGCCCGGCCGAACAGGTGACATCGCTCGATCCCGCGCGGCGCGAAAATTCCCACAGATGGCCGCACTTTCTTCCAGACGGACGCCACTTCTTGTTCACCGCGCGGAGCGATGTCAAAGAGAACACCGGGATCTACGTCGGCGCGCTCGACTCGAAGGACCGAACCTGGCTGGTCGAGGCTCAGTCTGATGCGGTGTACGCCGATCCCGGCTATCTCCTGTTCGCGCGCGAAGGCACCTTGCTGGCGCAGCGGTTCGATGCGGTCGCGCTGCGATTGATCGGCGAGCCGTTTGCGCTGGCTGGCAACGTTGCCCAGAACTCTGCCAGCGCGAAGGCCTCCTTTTCGGTCTCCGCCGACGGTCGCGTTGTGGCGTATCGGACGGATGTCGACAGACCGAGCCAACTCGGGTGGTTCGATCGCAGCGGCGCGAAAGTGGGACCGACGATCGTGGAAGGCGCCTTCGGCCAGTTACGGCTGGCGCCCGACGGGAAGCGCGCTGCTGTGGTAACGACTGACACCGGGACGGGCAATCGCGACATCTGGCACGTCGATGTCGGCAGCGGCGCGCTCACGCGGTTCACGGCCCATCCGGCAAATGACTGGTATCCCACCTGGTCGCCCGACGGAGCGCAGATGGCGTTCGCATCCGACCGCAACGGCCTGTCGAGCGTCTATCGCAAGGCGGCCGACGGTTCCGGACTCGAGGAAATGATTCCGACCGACGCCGGTGGAAACTCTTTTCCGACCGACTGGTCTCAGGGTGGCCGGCTGCTCGCGGTTGACGTCAACAGGCCCCCGACATCGTTAGACGTGTGGCTTGTGCCGACCGATGGTCGCAAACCCTATGCGTTGGCTCAGACGGAATTTCAGGAGCAGACCGCCTCTTTCTCTTCCGATGGACGTTGGATCGCCTACGTGTCGGACGAGTCCGGCGCGAATGAAATCTACGTGCAGACGCTCGGGAAGGCTGGCAAACAGCGGGTGTCGACGTCCGGAGGCACGCAGCCGAGATGGCGCCGCGACGGCCGCGAGCTGTTTTTCATCGATGCCGCCAACAGGCTGATGGCTGTTGCGGTGGGGGCAGGCGACGTGTTCGGGGGCTCCCCGCCCATCGCCCTGTTCAGTGCCTGCGGCACCAACACGGCGCCGTACGAATATCGATACGCCGTGTCAGCGGACGGCACGCGCAGCCTGTGGCTGTGTCCGACGCCGAGGGACGCTCCGTCGGTTGTGAACGTGTTCGTTCACTGGGCCGCGCACCTCGAAGCGCGAGGGCGGTAGCTGATGTCTGATCGATCGCCAGCAGCGGGTCGAATTGGAACGTGAGACCCTGAATGCTTCTGGTCTTGGCGGCTCTAATTCGTTGACATGGCCATATCGTCGTGGCTATATTTCCGATCATGAAGATCATGGCCGCCGGAAAATTCAAGGATGTCTGCCTGAAGACCCTCGACGAGGTGGCGAAGACGAAAACAGAGGTCGTGATCACGAAGCGCGGACGCCCGGTCGCCAAGCTGGTGCCGTGCGGCGCGCCGCCGCCGCGCCGGGGGCTGAAAGGCAGTGTCCTCGAGGAGCACGGCGACCCGTTTGGCACTGGCGAAGGCTGGGATGCAGACGCTTCTTGATACTCATGCGTGGATCTGGTGGGTGACGGAGGATCGGCGGCTGTCACCCAAGGCCCGCGCGGCGATTGCGCGTGGCCAGCGGGCCGGCCAGCTCGCGGTGTCTCTGATGTCGGCGTGGGAGGTCGCGAAAAAGATCGAAAAGCGACAGCTCGTGCTGGACCGGCCGCTGGATCAATGGCTCGATCAGGCCACGGCGATGCCGGGACTGCTCGTGGCCGAGCTCACCCCGCCAATTCTCGTGGACAGCTGCCGGCTGCCGCAGCCGTTTCGCGGCGATCCGGCCGACCAGATTATCGTGGCGACTGCCAGGCATCACGGCGCGACGTTGGTCACCAGGGATCGAAGAATGCGCGACTATCCTCATGTTCGCTCCGTTTGGTAGCGTATGACGCGCGAACGGAGGCGGGGCCGCGAGAAACCAGAGAGGTTGACTCCAAGTGCAAGAAAGTTGGCCCTGAGCCCATGCTGCTAACCTCGGGAGCGCGTCTCGGGTCGTATGAGATCGTCGGCGCGCTCGGCGCGGGCGGCATGGGCGAAGTCTACCGCGCGCGCGACACGAAGCTCGGGCGCGAGGTGGCGATCAAGATTCTGCCGCGCGCGTTCACGAGCGACCCGGAGCGACTCGCGCGGTTCGATCGGGAAGCGCAAGTGCTGGCGTCGCTCAATCATCCCAACATCGGCACGCTGTACGGCGTCGAGGAAACGGAGTCGTCGATTGGCGGCGCAGGGATGCGCGCGCTGGTCATGGAACTAGTGGAAGGCGAGACGCTCGCCGAGCGGATCGCGGGGTCCACCGAACGGATCGGCGGGTCCGGGGATGCCGGGTCCACAGGACCCGGCCTGCACATCGTCGAGGCGCTGCGGATCGCGCGGCAGATCGCCGACGCACTGGATGCGGCGCACGAGAAAGGCATCGTCCACCGGGACCTGAAGCCGGCGAACATCAAGATCACGCCGACGGGCGCGGTGAAAGTGCTGGATTTCGGGCTGGCGAAACTGACAACCGAGGCGGACGGATCACCTGACCTTTCACAATTGCCGACGGCGACGGTGGCCGGGACCCGCGACGGGGTGATTCTCGGGACCGCCGCGTACATGAGCCCGGAGCAGGCACGCGGCAAACCCGTCGACAAGCGGACCGACATTTGGGCGTTCGGTTGCGTACTCTTTGAGATGTTAACAGGCCGCGCGGCGTTCCGGCGCGAGACGACCTCGGACACCATCGCCGCCATCCTCGAGCGCGAACCCGACTGGACACCCCTTCGCGAGACGACACCTGTCGCCGTTCGCCGGCTGCTCGAACGATGCCTGGAAAAAGATTCGCGCCGCCGTCTGCGTGACATCGCCGACGCGCGCCTCGATTTGGAAGCTTCAGAGCCCCCGAAGGATTCGGTGCTCCGAAGTCCTTTGCGCCCGCTCAATCGGACGCACGTGGCTGGCTTTCTTCTAGCATGCCTCGCCGCGGGCTTGCTCGGATGGCTCGCCGGTGCGCGAGTCTGGCGCTCGACAGACGTTGCGTCGACGCTCGCGATACGCTCCACGTTGCCCCTGCCCGACAACACCCGTCTGGCATCGACGGCGGTGACCGCCGTGGCCATCGCTCCTGATGGTGGGCGTGTCGTGTACGCGGCCAGTTCGGACGGACCGAGACGTCTGTTCGTGCGCGAACTCGACCAGCCCGACGCGACAGCGATCGCCGGCACGGAGGGAGCGACCGGCCCCTTCTTCTCGCCCGACGGCCAGTGGATCGGATTCTATGCAGGCGGGAGGCTTCGAAAAGTTGCCATCCGGGGAGGATCCGCCGTCCCTTTGACCGACTTCGATACGTTCGGCCAGTACTTCGGTGCGACATGGGGCGCCGACGACACGATCTTCTTTGCTGGTTCGTTTGCTGGCGGCATCTCGCGCGTGCCCGCAAGCGGCGGGCAGCCTGAGGCGGTCACGTCGCCGGATGTGGAGAAAGGCGAGCGGAGCCATTCTTTTCCTGAGGTCCTGCCTGGCGGAAAAGGGCTGATCTTCACGATCAAGACCGCGGACATGCGGTCGTTCGACGATGCGATCATTGCCGCGCGGTCGCTCGAGACAGGCGAGCAGAAGACCGTCATCCAAGGTGGGACCCACGCCCGATTCGTGGCGATCGACCGCGACTCCGGGTACGTGGTCTATGCGCGTTCGGGCGGGTTGTTCGCGCTGCCGTTCGATGTTCGGACCTTGGAGGCAACAGGGCCTTCTGCACGAATCCTCGATGAGCTGACGACGAACGTGTTGAACGGCGTCGCGGAGTTCAGCGTGTCGGATCGTGGGACCCTGACGTACGCGACCGGGGCTGCTATCGCGAGTTCCCGGCTGGTGTGGGTCGACCGGAGCGGGACAGTCGACGAGTTTCCCCTGACCGAGTTCCGTCCTTTATTCCAGCGGTTGTCGCCGGATGGCAGCCGCCTGGCCACGGAAAGGGACGACGCCAACCACGACGTCTGGATCTATGACGTGCCGCGCGCAACGATCAGCCGTCTGACGTTCAACGGCGACAGCCACTATCCGATCTGGACGCCCAACGGTCGGCGCGTCGTTTTCCGGTCGGGTAGCCCGCAGAATCTGTTTTGGGTGCCGGTTGACAGTTCTCAACCCCCCGAGCTGCTCGTGACCAGTGAGCACGACAAGCTGCCGTCTTCCTGGTCACCAGACGGGCGCTGGCTGGCCTTCTCCCAGCTCGATCCCGCCACCAGCCAGGATATCTGGGTGCTGTCGCTCGCCGATCGAAAAGCCCGGCCCTTCCTCGTCACGCCGTACGAGGAGCTCGACGCGGTGTTTTCTCCGGACGGCCGCTGGCTCGCATATGTCTCGAATGCGACGGGACGCACCGAAGTGTACGTGCAGCCGTTTCCCGGCCCTGGGGAGCGGTGGCAAGTGTCCTCGGAGGGGGGAGCCGAACCGGTTTGGGGGTCGAGCGGCACGGAGCTGTTCTATCGCAGCGGCCGCCGGATGATGGTGGTCGACGTCTCGATGCAGCCAACATTCCGCGCCGGCAGGCCGCGGGTGTTGTTCGAGGGATCGTTCACGGCAACCCGGTTGCACGCCTCGTACGATGTCGCTCGCGGTAGCCAACGGTTCGTGATGATCCAGAACGACCCGGCCCCGCCTATTCGTGGCATTCAGCTCGTGGTGAAGTGGGTCGACGAGCTGAAGCGTCGAATGGCGGGCGGCGCCATGAACCGTTGAGCGGAAGATCTGGACGGGAAAGTGGTCCCGCCGTTCGACAGGTCGCGCGTTGCCGCGCCACCACCGCGATCCTTTCGACCGTCTATTGATTGCGCACCGATCGAAGATCTGCTCATCCTGACCTCGGATCCGGTGTTCGCCTCCTATCCAGGATTCCCAAAACCGCCCGATGACGTGGGTGGGCGGTGGCTTTCTTGGTGCGGATGATTACCCGGCGAGAAACGGGTTGAGCGCGCGCACGGTCCCGTAGAGTCGGTCGTGCTGAAAGTCCTCGGAAATCAATTCGTCCAATCCATAGTGCTCGGCGTACGCCCACATGTGAGCGTCGAACCACGACAACTGATACGCCGCGGCGCCGCGCAGCGCCAGTCGCACCATGGCCTCGTTCGGATACACCACCGGGAACTGACTGAGGAACTCTTCCGCTTCACGATACGCCGCATCGAGCGGCAAGATCGGCTGACCCTTGTCCGTCGGCCGCGTCACCGCCGCGACGAACTCGACGACGGCCTGGTGCGGCACCCGCACTGAGTCGTCGGCGATTCCTCGTCGAAGCAGCTCGATCGCGACGGCCTGTTTGTCCGGAAAGCGGCTGTCGAACCGGTACACGAGGATGTTGGTATCAACGAGTGCGGCCACGGTTGTACAAGTCGTCCCTGGTCCAGCCGCGATCGGACGGCGACACCCTTTCGGCGCGTTGTGTGTCGCGCGCGCGCTGCCGTTCGGTGGCCCGATCGTAGAGCGCGAGGCGCGCGTCGCGGCTCAGGCCGCGCGGCCGCCCGCGAGGGGGGACGAGGCGGATGGATTCCCCGGCGGCCAGCCAGTCGAGGTTCGTGCCCGGACGGATGCCGAACTGCTGGGCGATGGCTTTGGGCACCGTCACCTGCAGCTTGCTGGTCACCTTGGACACGTCCTTACTCTATCAAGGACGACGTCCTTGTTCAATCTCGAGCCATTATCCCATTATGCTGGTCGAGACGAGAATTGTGTACTCGTTCCGCAGCTAGGCGCGGACGGCGCGCCTGCGAGGGAGCGGCGCGGGGCGTAAGGGTCCCCGCAAGCGACCGAGCCGCCGCCTGCGCCGAAGGCTTCGGCGAGCCTCGCCGGAGCTCGAAGAGCGGAGGCGGGGGGTGTGGGGCGGAGCCCCACGTTATTAGGACTCGAGGTTGGCACGGAATCCCAGGGCGCCCGGAAGGAAGCCCGCGGCGACGAGCGCGGGCGCGAGGGGATGCAGCGCGGGGGGTGCGCCGTCAATCTCCTCGATCAGCATGCCACGCGGCGATCCCTCAGGTGTGTCATCGCCCGACGTCTCACCGCCAGGCTCCGCGATGCGGCTTCGCGCTCGGTCGACGAGCACCCGCGCCACCTCGCGCGCGGCGTTCGATCGCGCCGGTTCGGCGTCGGGGAGCCACGTCAGGAGCGACCGGTCGCCGCGCGCGAGATACGCGCACAGCGCGCCGTCGACGAGAATCACCGTCGCGCCGACGGTCCGCGTCGGTCCTCTTCCGGCCGAAGCCGCGCTGGCGCTTGATGGGCGGGCGTGCCCCGCCGAAGCGGCAGCGGTGCCTGACGTGCGGGCCTGCCAGGCCGAAGCCGCGGGAGCGGCGAAGGCCGGCCAGGGCAACGTGGCGCCGTAGGGGTTGGCCGGATCGGCGGCCGCGAGCATCACCGCGCGCTCGTCGCCCGATGGCACCCGAAGCGATCGCAGCAGGTCGAGCGCTCCCGGCAGCGCGAACTGCGTCGCGCCGAGTCCCGCGACAAAGTAGCCGCGCCGAATCCGGCCGGCCTCTTCCATCGCTTTCAATACTGGATACACCAGACCGAATCCTCCGGGAATGGATTCGGCCGCCACCGCCTCGCGTGTCAGTACACCGTGCCGCGCGAGCAGCTGCTTCGAGATGGCCGCCGCCCATTCCGTGGTGCCGCGGGATCCAGACGCGGCAGCGACCTTCTTGGGCGGGGCATCGAGCGGAGGACTCGAGAGCGCCCGTCCAACGAGCGACCACCGGCCTTCACCGGCCGGCGGCACGAGCCGGCGCGATCGAAACGCCGGCCTTCGGGCTGGCTTCGCACGGCGGCGCCCTGCGGCGATTCGGGTGAACGCGCGAAGCGCCTGCAGCGTGTCGTTGGTCACACGGCCCTGCCAGACCAGACTCCAGAGAGCGTTGACGGTTTCGGCCGGATAGCCGCCGCCCACAGCCTCGTGAAGCGGCGCGAAGAACGACGCGCCGTGGACGTCGAGGTATTCGAGAATCGGCCCCTCGCGGTCGTTGGACGAGAGGTCCTCCCCGCGAACCGGCGGGTCCAACCGGCCTCCGCTCGCCGAGGCGAGCTTCGGCGGTCCGCCGAAGCCTCGGGCGAAGGTGGAAGGACCCGCCCTACGCGTTGTTGGATCCGCAGGACCCGCCCTACGGGGCTGCGGCGGCATCAAGCGCACAAGATCGTCCGCGAGGTAGAGCGCGACGCGCCCGTCGCCCTCGCCGAGACGCTCGACGCCGACCCACACGATCTCGCCAGCCGCGACGAGCGCGTCGAGATCCGCGGCGTCGTACTGGTCGATGCGCGCCGGCAGGATCTCGGTTTCGAGGATCGACGCCGGCAGCGCGGCGCCCTGCAGCTGCTGGACGGCATCGAGGAGCGCGTCGGCGCCGCGGCGGCGCGTGGCCACGCCCTGCCACGTTGTCGCGAAGCGGCCCAGCACGGCGTGCTCGACCGGTTCTATTTCCTTGCGCACGCGCGCCAGCGAACGCCGCCGGATCATCCGGAGCACGCCTGCATCGGTCCATTCGCGGCCGGCGCCACCGGGCCGGAATTCGCCTTCGAGGAGCCGGTTCTCGGCGGTCAGGCGCGCGAGCACGTCGTGGGCGCGCTCCGTCGGCAGCTCGTAGCGTGACGCAAGCTCATGAGCCGAGAAGGGCGCGTGCGTGCGCGCGTAGCGCAGAGCCAGATCGCCCAGCGGATCGCGCACCGGCTCGAGAAGAGAAGCGGGAAGCCCAGGCGGCACGGCCGCCCCGAGCGCGTCACGATAGCGCGCGGCATCTTCCGTCGCCACGTACCTGAGCTCGCCCGCGATGCGGAGCAGCGCGATCCGGCCCGCGGAAACCAGGGACGGGAGGCTTTCGGCCGCTTCTATCGTAAGGATTCTCGCGAGCGCCTCGTCCTGGGTCAGATCGCCGATCGCCAGCAGCATGTCGTGGACGCCGTCCGCGCTTCGAGCACGGTACCGCTCGTCCACCCGCTGCAGCTCCCGCCCGACGGCGTCGATCGCCTCGGCGTCGAGCAGTTCTCGAAGCTCGGCATCCCCGATCAGATCTTTCAGCTGCGCCTGGTCGACGGCCAGCGCCTGGGCGCGCCGCTCGGCCAGCGGCGCGTCGCCGTCGTACAGGAAGCTTGCGACCCAGCTGAAGAGCAGCGACGCGGCAAAGGGGGACGGATGCTCCGAGTCGACCGTCGCGACACGCACCTTCCGGCTGCGAATGTCGGCCAGCGTCGCGACGAGCGCCGGCATGTCGAAGAAGTCGCGCAGGCATTCACGATACGTTTCGAGCAGGACCGGAAACGATCCGAAGCGCGACGCCACGGCGAGCAGATCCGCCGCGCGCTTGCGCTGCTGCCAGAGCGGCGCTCGCATGCCCGGCCGCCGCTTGGGCAGCAGCAGCGACCGCGCCGCGTTCTCGCGGAACTTGCCGGCAAAGAGCGCCGTCGCGCCTAGCTGGCGGACGACGAGCGCCTGAACGTCATCGGGATCCGGCAGCATCAGCGATGGATCCGGCGGCCGGTCCACGTCCGGAAATCTCACCACGAACCCTTCATCGCCCCAGATGGTGTCGACGTCGACGCCGGTGGCTTCGCGAATCCTGGCGGAGGCTGCCATGGCCCACGGCGCGTGAACGCGCCCGCCGCGAGGCGAGAGCACGCACACCCGCCAGTCGCCGAGCTCGTCGCGCACCCGTTCGATGACGATGGTGGACGCATCGGGAACGTGACCGGCGGCTGCGCGCTGATCGTTCAGGTACTGAAGGAGGTTGTGGGCGGCGCCTTCGTCGAGATCGTGTTCACGGGTCAACAGGTGCATGGCCGCCGCGTGCGGCATGTGCAGCAGGTCGTAGGTCAGCCGTCCGATGGCGAGGCCGAGCTCGAGCGGTCGCCCGGAGCGGTCGCCTTTCCAGAACGGCATCTTGGCCGGCTCGCCCGGCGCCGGCGTCACGAGCACGCGATCGTGCGTGATCTCGGCCACGCGCCACGCCGAGGCGCCGAGCACGAACGTCTGGCCGACGGGCGTTTCGAAGACCATCTCCTCGTCGAGCTCGCCGACGCGGGCGGCACCCGGCGGCGCGCCGAGGAGGTAGACGCCGTAGAGACCACGATCGGGAATCGTGCCGCCGTTCACGATCGCGACGCGCTTCGCGCCCTCACGTGCGGTCACCGTGCGCCCGCGGCGATCCCAGGTGATGCGCGGTCGAAGCTCGGCGAACTCGTCCGACGGGTAGCGGCCCGACAGCATGTCGAGGACGCCCTCGAATGCCTCGCGGCCGAGCTCGGCAAACGGCGCCGCCGACCGAAGCGTCGCGAAGAGCTCGTCTTCGTCCCAGCGATCCATCGCGGCCATGGCCACGATCTGTTGGGCGACGATGTCGAGCGGGTTGCGAGGATAGCGCGTCGCCTCGACGGCGCCGTCGTGCATGGCCTTCGCCACCGCGGCCGAGGCCAGGAGATCGCCGCGGTACTTGGGGAAAATGATCCCCTCGCTGACCGCGTCGATCCGGTGGCCGCCGCGGCCGATGCGCTGCAGGCCGCTCGCGACCGAAGGAGGCGCTTCGATCTGGATGACGAGGTCGATGGCGCCCATGTCGATCCCGAGCTCGAGCGACGAGGTGGCCACGAGCGCCCGCAGCCCGCCCGCCTTGAGGAGCTCTTCGATCTCCACGCGCTGCTCGCGCGCGATCGATCCGTGGTGCGACCGGGCGAGCGTCTCGCCCGCCAGCTCGTTGATTGCGCCAGCCAGCCGTTCGGCGAGGCGCCGGCTGTTGACGAAGAGGAGCGTGGAGCGGTGCGCGCGGATGAGCTCCACGAGCCGCGGATGAATCGCCGCCCAAATGGACGGCTGAGCGGCACCTCCCGCTTCGGGTCTTGCCATGTCCTCGACAGGCACCTCGATCCGCAGGCTGAGCGCTTTCGTCTGTCCTGAGTCGACGATCGACACCGGACGATAGCGGACGGCGCCCTGGCGCCCGGAAAATTCGCTCTCGATCTCAACTTGTGGCCTTCGGCTTGTGACCGACTGGCGACCGACGACGTGCGACGTGCGACGACCGTTCGCCGCCATCGCCCCACCGAGAAACCTGGCCACCTCGTCGAGCGGACGCTGAGTCGCGGAGAGTCCGATTCGCTGCGGCGGCTGATCGCACCTGGCCGCCAGGCGCTCGAGCGAGACCGCGAGATGCGCGCCGCGCTTGGTAGGCACGAGCGCGTGAATCTCGTCGATGATGACCGTGTCCACGCCGCGGAGCGCGTCGCGGGCGTTCGAGGTCAGCAGCAAGTACAGCGATTCCGGCGTGGTAATGAGGATGTCGGCCGGCTCCCGTTGAAACCGCGCGCGTGCGGCGGCGGGTGTGTCGCCCGTTCGGATGGCGACTTCCGGTGTGGTATACGGCCTCCCCAGCGACCCGGCAGTCCGGGCGATGCCCTCGAGCGGGACGCGCAGGTTACGCTCGACGTCAACGGCCAGCGCTTTGAGCGGGGAGACGTACAGCACGCGGCAGCGCCGCTCCCTGACGGGCGGCGGCGAGAACATCAACCGGTCCAGGCACCAGAGAAACGCCGCCAGGGTCTTGCCGCTGCCGGTGGGCGCGAGGATGAGCGACGACCGACCGCGTGCGATAACCGGCCAGCCGAGTGCCTGCGAGCGGGTCGGCTGTCCGAAGGCCGTCGCAAACCACTCGCGCACCGGCGCGTGAAACAGCGCAAGCGGGTCAAATCGTCCCCGTCGGCTCATCGCGGGCATCTTATAATGTGAGCGGACTGTTGGTTGACAGTTCACAGTTGACAGTCCCGTCCCGCCTCGACGGTCTGGGCATCCGCATCGGACTGTCAACTGTCGACTGTGAACGCTGACTTCTTCTTGGAGAGTACCGAATGGGTGACGCCGGCGAGGGATTGATCGACGCAGAGTCCAGAATTCAGGAACGAATGGAAGACCTGTCGCGCGAGCGGCTGCAAGGGCGTGCGGCCAGGATCAAGAATCCGGAAGAGGTCCGCGCGCTCGAGTCGCTGAGGCTGGCCCGCACGGAGCTCGAGGGGCAGCTGACGGCGACCAGCCACGAACGGCGCCGCGCGCAGATCGGACAGGCCCTCGAAGAGGTCGATCGTCGCATCAGCGCCGCGATGGGCCCCGGGCCGGCGACGCCGTCACCCAAGAAGCGGTGAGTGCCCTCGTCGCCTGACGCCGTTCGCCGGTACCACGACGGCACGAAGCACAATTTCCGGCAGTTCGCCCGGTCGCTCGGCTATCTCGACTGGGCATCCCAGCCCAATCCGTTTCGGTCGTTCGACGGCGCGCCGGTCTTTCCGTTGTTTCCGGCCGCCGCGGCCGACGGCTCCCTCTATGCGCCGCGCGCGATCCTCTACGACCGGCTGTTCGAGCCATCGGATCGCGTCGAGCCCATCGGCGCGGAGGCCATTGGCGACCTGCTGCGACACGCCCTCGGCCTATCGGCGTGGAAACAGATTCGTCGCGAGCCCGTCGGGTCACGCTGGTCGCTGCGTTGCAATCCGTCGAGCGGCAACCTGCATCCAACCGAAGCCTACGTGGCGACGAGGGCGGTGGCCGCGCTTGCAGGAGTGCCTGCGGTCTATCACTACGCCGCCGACCGTCACGCGCTCGAATTGCGGTGCGCCATCGATCAGATCTCCTGGGCCGATGCCTCGAGCGGCCTCGACGATCTCCTGCTCGTGGCGCTGACGTCAATCCATTGGCGTGAGTCGTGGAAGTACGGCGAGCGCGCGTTCCGGTACTGTCAGCACGATCTCGGCCACGCCGTGGCGGCGCTCGTGGCATCGGCGGCCGCCATTGGCTGGCGCGCGCGCCTGCTGCCCGCGTGGTCCCACCGCGCCATCGCGGCGCTGACCGGTATCGATCGCGACGAGGATTTCGCCGACGTCGAGCGTGAGGAGCCCGAATGCGTGCTGGCGATTGGGCCGAACGCCGCCGGGCCGATCGAGTACGCCGCCGACCGATTCGCGACCATGGCGAAGGCAGGGGTCTGGTCCGGCCGCGCGAGCCAGTTGAGCCAGGACCATGTCCAGTGGACGTTCATCGACGAGATTGCGCGGGCCACTGAAGACCCTGGAACCGCAGCCGCGCAGACCGGGGAGCGCCTGCGGCCATGCCGAGCCGGAAGGCGACCCTTCGACGCCGCTCAGGGTCGACCTGAGCCGGTCGAAGGTCGAGGCATCAGCGAAAGCTCGCGCCGGGGGTGGGGCTCCGCACGCGCTCTCTTTCTTCAGCGTCGCAGCGCCGTCGCCTTCGACGGCCAATCGTCAATCGATCGGGACGCGTTCTTCGCGATGCTCGCGGCCGTGATGCCCGACGATCGTCCGCCGTGGGACGCGCTCTGGTGGCGCCCGCGCGTGCACCTGGCGCTGTTCGTCCATCGCGTCGACGCGGTCGCGCCCGGGTTGTATCTGCTGCCGCGCGATCCAGCGGCGCTTGCGCCGCTTCGCGCCGCAATGGGTCGCGAGTTCCTGTGGGAGCCGGCGAGTGACGAGCCGCCGCTCGTGTGCCTGGCGAAGGGCGACTCCCGGGCGCTGGCCTCGCGACTGAGCTGCGACCAGGCGATTGCGGCCGACGGCTTCTTCAGTCTCGGCATGGTCGCGGAGTTCGACGCGAGCCTGGACGAGCACGGGCCGTCTTTCTATCGTCAGCTGTTCTGGGAGACCGGCTTCATCGGCCAGCTCCTGTATCTCGAAGCCGAGGCCGCGGGCGCGCGCGCGACCGGGATCGGCTGTTTCTACGACGATCCGGTCCACGACGTGCTGGGTCTTCACGGCCACGCGTTTCAGAGCCTGTACCACTTCAGCGTGGGCGCTCCCGTCGAGGACACGCGCCTCACCACGTTGCCCGGCTACCCATGGGAAATGGATCATCTGGTCATTTGATCGTTTGGTCCTCGTGATAGCATGAGGGGCGCTTGCGAAATCGTTCACAAGCACGCCCGCGCCCGTTAGAACACCACCATGCAAGGCTGGTTTTCCATCCTCATCATGATCGCCCTCGGCGCGGGTTTCGCGCTCGTGTCGATCGTGCTGTCGAGCGTCCTCGGGCCGCACAAGCCGACGCCTGAGAAAGCCGCGCCCTACGAATGCGGCATGCCCCCGGTCGGCAACGCCCGCGAGCGCCAGTCGGTGAAGTTCTATCTGGTCGCGATGATCTTTCTCCTCTTCGACATCGAGGTGGCGTTTCTCTATCCCTGGGCGATGGCGCTGCGCGATCTCGGCTGGAACGGCTTCGCGCAGGTGGTGCTGTTCATGCTGCTGCTCGCGGCCGGCTACGCCTACGTCTGGCGCAAGGGCGTGCTGGACTGGGGCAGCGACCATGCATAGTCAACAGTTCACAGTCGACAGTCCACAGCGCCGTCAACTGTCGACTGTGGACGGTCAACTTCAGGAGCCAGGCTGCGATGAGCCCTGAACTCGAGATCCCGGTTCTGACGACCAGCGTGGAGAAGATGGTGCAGTGGGCGCGTCGCTCGTCCATCTGGCCCGTCACCTTTGGGCTTGCCTGCTGTGCCATCGAGATGATGTCGATGAGCTGCTCGCGTTACGACATCGCTCGGTTTGGTGCGGAAGTCTTTCGCGGGAGCCCGCGCCAGTCGGACTTGATGATCGTCGCCGGCCGGTTGTCGCGCAAGATGGCGCCTGCCCTGCGCCGCATCTACGACCAGATGCCCGAGCCCAAATGGGTGATCTCCATGGGCGCCTGCGCGTCGATTGGCGGCGTCTTCGACAACTACGCGCTCGTGCAGGGCGTGGATCAAGTCGTGCCGGTTGACGTCTACGTGCCCGGTTGTCCGCCCCGCCCCGAATCGCTCATTTACGGCATCGTCCAGCTCCAGCGCAAGATCGCGCAGCAGAAGCTGGCCTAAGGCTGGGGTACAGCTGGTCATGGACCCGACCGCGCTCATCCAGGCCTTGCAGGCCGCCGTTCCCGGCGCGCGGCTCGACCGCGCGCCGACCGTTGATCTGCAGACGACCCTGTACGCGTCGCGCGACGACGTGCCGGCGCTGGCGCGCGCGCTCCGCGATCGTCCCGAGCTTCGGTTCGCATTCCTGGCCGAGTTGACGGCGGTCGACCTCTACCCGCGCGAGCCGCGCTTCGAGGTCGTGTACCTGCTCGTGTCGCTCGAGCACCGCGTGCGCTTGCGCCTGAAGGTGGCGCTCCATGCAGGCGACGCCATGGTGCACACCGTCAGCGACGTCTGGCCGGCTGCCAACTGGCTCGAGCGCGAGGTCTGGGACCTGTTCGGCATCGTCTTCGACGGCCACCCGGATCCCCGGCGGCTGCTGATGCCGGAAGACTGGGAAGGATTTCCGCTCCGGAAGGATTATCCCGTGCAGATCCGTATGACGCCGCGGACAACCGAAGCGCTCCAGATGACGGCGGAAGAGTTCCGCGCGAATGTCGAGAAAGACCGGCTGTCGCGCCGGTAGGGTGTGAAAGTGGTCGTGTCCACGGTGGTGACGTCGTTGTGACTGCCAATGCCGATCTGCTTGCCGCGACGCTGGCCGAGACGATGGCGCTCCACGAGCGTGTCCGTCAGGCGGATCCGCGGCCCGTGCTGGACGCGGCCGCGGCGATCGTTGCGGCGCTCCGAGGCGGCGGGAAGCTCCTGGCGTGTGGCAACGGCGGCAGCGCCGCGGACGCGCAGCATGTGGCGGCCGAGCTCGTGGGCCGGTTCAATCGTGAGCGGGTGGCGCTCGCCGCCGTCGCGCTCACGACAGACACGAGCGTGCTGACAAGCCTGGCCAACGACTACGCGTACGATCGCGTGTTTGCGCGTCAGATCGAAGCGTTGGGGCGTGAAGGCGACGTGGCCCTTGGCATCAGCACCAGCGGAGCGTCGGCAAATGTGGTCGCGGCGCTCGACGCCGCGCGTGCGCGCGGACTTCGCACGATCGCCATGACGGGCCGCGACGGCGGAGCGGTGGGCCGGGCGGCGGAGATTCACGTCAACGTGCCGTCCGAGTCGACCCCGCGCGTGCAGGAAGTGCACCGGACGCTGTTGCATGTGATCTGCGATGTGGTCGAGCGAGCGTTTGCGTCGTGACAGCTCGCCACCACGGAGGACGCGGAGGACGGGAGGGCCGGACCAGATTGCACGCAGGTTGGCACCTCTGTGTCCCCTGTGTCCTCCGTGGGAGGTAGTTTGGACATGCCCGACATTCGCACCGAGACGATGACCGTCAACATGGGGCCGCAGCACCCCAGCACGCACGGCGTGCTGCGGCTGGTCCTCGAGCTCGACGGCGAGACGGTGCGCTCGGTGGCGCCGACGATCGGCTATCTCCACACCGGCATCGAGAAGACCGCCGAGCAGAAGAAATGGCAGCAGGTGATCCCGCTGGTCGAGCGGATGGACTACCTGAGCGCCCAGTCCAACAGCATGGCGTTCTGCCTGTCGGTGGAGAAGCTGCTCGGCCTGGAGGTGCCGGAGCGCGTGCGGTGGATCCGCATCCTGCTCGCCGAGCTCCAGCGCATCAACAGCCATCTGGTCTGGCTCGGCACGCACGGGATGGAGCTCGGCGCGGTGTCGGTGATGCTGTACTGCTTCCGCGAGCGCGAGCTCCTGCTCAACATCAACGAGCTCATCGCCGGCTTTCGGATGTTCCCGAGCTTCATGCGCGTCGGCGGCCTCCGCGAGGATCTGCCGCGCGGTTTTCACGACGCGGTGCGCGCGTTTCTCGATCGCTTCCCTCAGAAGCTCGACGAATACGAGGACCTGCTGACCCGGAATCGGATCTACATCGATCGCACGCGCGGCGTCGGGCGGATCTCGAAAGAGGACGCGATCGCGTTCAGCCTGGTCGGGCCGATTGCGCGCGCGGCGGGCGTGGACTACGACGTCCGGAAAGTGTTTCCGTACCTCGGGTACGACGCGATCGACTTCGCCGTGCCGACTCGGACCGAGGGCGACGTCTACGCGCGGTATCTGGTGCGGGTCGCGGAGATGCGGGAGAGCCTGAAGATCTGCCGCCAGGTGCTCGAGCGCATTACGCCGATGGGTGCGTGGGCGGTCGCCGATCCACGCATCACGCCGCCCCCCAAGGACCGCGTGTACACCGAGATGGAGGCGCTCATCCAGCACTTCCTGATCTATTCGCAGGGCTTTACCGTGCCAGCCGGCGAAGCCTACGTGCCGGTCGAAGGCCCACGCGGCGAGCACGGCTTCTCGATCACGTCGGACGGCACCAACCGTCCGTGGCGGGTGAAGTCGCGTGCGCCGTCGCTTCTGGCGTGTCAGGCGCTGGCGAAGATGACGGTCGGCGGTCTCATCGCCGACCTCATCGCCGTGATCGGATCGGTTGACGTCGTGATGGGAGACGTGGACCGATGAGCTTTCACCCAAAGATGGCGTACGACGCCAGCTTTCACAAATCGGGGCGGACCCTCACCGAAGCCGGAGAACCCTTCGCGTACACGCCAGAGAACACAGCGCGCTTCGAATCGATCGTCGTGCGCTATCCGGCCGATCGCCGGCGTTCGGCGGTTCTGCCGGCGCTCTATCTCGTGCAGTACCAGCAGGGCCACGTGACGGCCAACGCGATGCGGTACGTGGCCGATCTCCTCGGCATCACGGCGGCGGACGTCGAGGACGTCGTGTCGTACTACACGATGTTCCACACCAAGCCAGTCGGGACGTTCGTGATCAACGTGTGCCGCACGCTGCCGTGCGCGCTGAACGGCGCCGAACGGGTGACCGAGGAGATCTGCGGCAAGCTGGGCATCAAGCCGGGCGAGACCGATCCCAGCGGCACCTTCACGGTCGTCGAAGTCGAATGCCTGGGCGCGTGCGACCGCGCGCCGGTCGTGATGGTGAATGACGCGTGGCACGAGTGCCTCTCGCCCGAGGATGCGTCGAAGCTCCTGGACGACTTGCGGGCGCGGGGCGAGGCCGCGCTGAGCGGCTGCCATCATGTGGTTGAATCGAGACGTTTGTGAAAGGTAGCCACGAAATCACGAAAGCACGAAAAAGATCCGAAGGGTGTTCTTCGTGTGCACGAAAGGGATCCATGTGGTCTTCTTCGTGTCTTCGTGTTTTCGTGGCCCCGTGATGATCATGGAACCGCTGCTCACCAAATATGTCCGCGAGCCGAACTGTTTCACGCTCGATTTCTACTTGAAGCACGAGGGCTATGAAGGACTGAAGAAGGCGCTGGCCCTGACGCCCGACCAGGTCGTCGAGATGGTCAAGGCCTCGGGGCTGCGCGGCCGCGGCGGCGCCGGCTTTCCGACGGGCATGAAATGGCAATTCGTCGACAAGCGGTCGCCCAATCCCAGGTACATCGCGTGCAACGCCGACGAGAGCGAGCCGGGAACGTTCAAAGACCACCTCCTCATGGAGCGCAATCCGCACCTGCTGATCGAAGGCTGCGCGATTGCCTGCCATGCCATCGGCGCCAGGGTGGCCTACGTGTACATCCGCGGCGAGTTCTTCCACGTGCAGCGCGTGCTCGAGCGGGCCATAGACGAGGCGTATCGAGCCGGCTTTCTCGGCCGGAATGTCTTCGGGTCGGGGTTCGACTGCGACGTGTACATCCATCGCGGGGCCGGCGCGTACGAGGCCGGCGAGGAGACGGCGCTTCTCGAGTCGCTCGAAGGCAAGCGCGCGCAGCCGCGGAACAAGCCGCCGTTTCCGGCCGTGATCGGGCTGTACAACTGCCCGACGGCCGTGAACAACGTCGAGACGCTCGCCAACGTGCCTCTGATTCTCAGGAACGGCGCGGAGTGGTTCGCCGCGCTCGGTCCAGAGAAGAACGGCGGACCGAAGCTCTTCTGCATTTCGGGCCACGTGAAACGGCCGGGAGTCTACGAAGCATCGATGACGATGACGCTCCGCGAGCTCATCGAGGGCTGCGCGGGGGGCGTGCGCGAGGGCCGGACGCTCAAGGCGGTCATTCCCGGCGGCTCGTCGGTGCCGATGCTGATGCCGGATCAACTCGACGCGCAGGCGAGCTTCGACGGCGTGCAGAAGGCCGGGTCGCTGCTGGGCTCGGCCGGTCTCATCGTGCTCGACGACACGGCGTGCATGGTGTGGCTGGCCGAGAACCTCCTGCACTTCTACCGCCACGAGTCGTGCGGCAAGTGCACCCCGTGCCGCGAGGGCACCGACTGGTTGCACAAGATTCTGCGTCGAATCGAGCGCGGCGAGGGCCACATGCGCGATCTCGATCTGTTGTCGAGCATCTCGGGCAGCATCGGCGGCAAGACGCTCTGCGCGTTCGGCGACGCGGCGATTACGCCGGTGCTGACGACGCTGAAGCACTTCCGGCACGAATACGAAGCGCACATCAGGGAGGGCCGCTGCACGCTGCCGGCGTCCTGGCGGGCGCGCCATGCGGCGGGAGCGCGCTGAGTCAGATGGAGCCACGAAAACACGAAAACACGAAAGTTCTCAGGGCCTTCGATTTGGCACTGTCGCGATTTCGTGTCAACGCCTGTTTCGCATGACACCGCTGCTGGTCGCGCAGATCGTGCTCACGCTCGCCGTCTTCCAGGGGCTGCTCCTGTCGGCGGCCGCGATGGTGTGGGTGGAGCGGCGCCTGGCGGCGCTGCTGCAGCAGCGGCTCGGCCCGATTCGCGTCGGATGGCAGGGGCTTCTGCAGCCGTTTGCGGACGTCCTCAAGCTGATGTTCAAGGAGGAGCTGCGGCCGGCCGCGGCCGACGCCATTCTCTTCACGCTCGCGCCCGTCATCTCGGCCACCGCCGCCTTTGCCGCGTTTGCCGTCGTGCCCTTCGGCGCCGCGACGACGTTCTTCGGGCTGCTGGACGAGCCGGTCAGCCTTCAGGTCGCCGACGTCAACGTGGCGATTCTGATCGTGTTCGCGATTTCATCGATGGGCGTCTACGGCATCGTGCTGGCTGGGTGGAGCTCCAACAACAAGTACTCGCTGCTCGGCGGTCTGCGCGCGTCGGCGCAGATGATCAGCTACGAGCTGTCGTACGGGCTCGCCCTGGCTGGTGTGTTGCTGCTGGGCAACTCCCTGTCGCTGACCGAGATCGTCAACCAGCAGTCGGGCACGTGGCTTGGTGTCGTCCCGCGGTGGTTCGTGTTTCTGCAGCCCCTCGGCTTCCTGATCTTCATGACCGCCGGCATCGCGGAAACCAACCGCGCGCCGTTCGATTTTCCAGAGGCCGAGCAGGAGCTGGTCGCCGGGTACCACACCGAATACAGCAGCATGCGCTTCGCGATGTTCTTTCTCGCCGAGTACGTGAACATGGTCACGGTGTCGGCGGTCGCGGCGGACTTGTTTCTGGGGGGCTGGCACGGTCCATTTCTGCCTGAGTCGCTTGGCTGGATCTGGTTCCTCGCCAAAGTCGGCGCGATTCTCTTCTTCTACGTCTGGATGCGCTGGACGCTGCCGCGGTACCGCTACGACCAGCTGATGGCATTCGGCTGGAAGGTGCTGCTGCCGGTTGCCGTGGTCAACCTCCTCGCGACTGGGGCGGCCGTGCTGTATTTCGGGCTATGACGCCTTTCCTGGAGACGTCGTGTTCGCGCTTTCGTGATTTCGTGGCTGTATGACGCTGTTCTACGTGTTTGCCGGCGTGGCGGTCGTGACGTCGCTGCTGGTCATCGCGCAGCGGAATCCCATCTACAGCGTGCTGTTGCTGGTCGCGTCTTTCGGCGCGCTGTCGGGTCTGTACGTCCTGCTCGACGCGCCGTTTGTGGCGGCCATCCAGATCATCATCTACGCCGGCGCCATCATGGTGCTGTTCCTCTTCGTCGTGATGCTGCTCAACGCGCCGCACGAAGACACTGAGTACGACGAGCGCACGCATCCTCTCGCGCGGCCAGGACCCACGCGGGCCGGGTCGCTGCTGGCCGTGGCGCTGGTGGTGGAGCTCGTGTGGGCGCTCACGCGCGCCGGCGAGGCCCCGTCGCCGTTTCCCGAAGCAGGCCTGAGCTCGATCGCCGCGATCGGACGCGCGCTCTTCACCGAGTACGCGTTTCCGTTCGAAGTCACGTCCATCCTGATTCTCGTGGCCATGGTGGGCGCCGTGGTGCTCGCGCGCCGCGACGAAAGGGCGCGGAAGTAACATGCCGACGCTCACCGACTACCTCGTGCTGTCGGCGCTGCTCTTTTCGATCGGCGCCACGGGTGTGTTCGTTCGCCGAAACCTCATCACGATCCTCCTGTCGATCGAGATCATGCTGAACGCCGTGAACCTGACCTTTGTGGCGTTCGGCCGCGCGCTCGGAGAGGTCGACGGCCAGATCATCGTGTTCTTCGTGATCACCGTGGCTGCCGCCGAAGCGGCGGTCGGCCTGGCGATCGTCATCGCCCTCTTCCGCCATCGAGAGTCGCTCAACCCGGATTCGTTCACGATGCTGAAATGGTGATCACACCACATCGTGTCTTCGTGCCTTCGTGGTTGCCTGTGGTCAGATGCTGCTGCTGATTCCTCTGCTGCCGTTCCTCGGCTTCCTGGCCAACGCCGGTTTCGGCCGGCGCGTGGCGAAGTCCGTCTCTGGCGGCGTCGCCTGCCTGGCGATGCTCGCGTCGTTTGCGGTGTCGGCTGTTTCGGTGTGGCGCCTGACAGCGCTTCCAGCGCTTCCCCCAGGGGCCCGTGTCGTCGACCAGCACGTGTTCGACTGGATCAGCTCGGGCGAGTTCCATGCGAGCTTCTCGCTCCGACTCGATCCCCTCTCGGCGGTCATGATTCTCGTGGTCACGGGCATCGGGTCGCTCATCCACATCTACTCGACCGCGTACATGCACGGCGAGCGCGACGCGGAGTACGCGCGCTATTTCTCGTACCTCAACCTGTTCGCCAGTTTCATGCTCGTGCTGGTGCTCGGCTCGAACTTCCTGGTGATGTTCGTCGGGTGGGAGGGTGTGGGTCTCTGCTCGTACCTGCTCATCGGCTTCTGGTACGTCAAGCGTTCGGCCTCCGACGCCGGCAAGAAAGCCTTCATCGTCAACCGCGTTGGCGACTTCGGATTCATTCTCGGCGTGCTGCTCGTCTACGGCCGCTTCGGAACGGTCGATTTCCAGGCGGTCGCGCGCGCTGCCTCGCAGGTCGCGCCCGAGACGGCGTTCGGCACGCTCTCGGTCATGACGCTGCTGCTGTTTGTGGGCGCCACCGGCAAATCAGCGCAGATTCCTCTGCACGTCTGGCTGCCGGACGCCATGGAAGGCCCGACTCCGGTGTCGGCGCTCATTCATGCGGCGACGATGGTGACGGCCGGTGTCTACATGATTGGCCGAAACGCGGTGCTGTTCAGCCACGCGCCCGAGACGCTGTCGCTGGTCGCCGGCGTCGGAGCGGTGACAGCGTTTCTGGCCGGAACCGTCGGGCTCGTGCAGAACGACATCAAGCGCGTGCTCGCGTACTCGACGGTGTCGCAACTCGGGTTCATGTTCCTGGCGATGGGCGTCGGCGCGTACGCGGCGGGCATCCTTCATCTGTACACCCACGCGTTCTTCAAGGCGCTTCTGTTTCTGGGATCGGGCGCGGTCATCCACGCGCTGGCGGGCGAGCAGGATCTCCGGCGGATGGGCGGCCTTCGCAAGGAGCTGCCCGTCACGTATTGGACGTTTGTGATCGGCGCCGTCGCGATTGCCGGCGTGCCTGGGCTCGCGGGGTTTTTCAGCAAGGACGAAATTCTGTACCGCACGTATGCCGGGGGCCACACGTTTCTGTGGGCACTCGGGTTGGCGACGTCGCTTCTGACGGCGATCTACATGTTCCGGCTCGTGTTTCTGGCCTTTCACGGCGAGCGCGCTCAGGCAGAACCCGACTCCCGAGCCTCCGGCCTTCGCTCGCCGGAATTGGCGACGAGCGATGGCGTGGCACGCCAAAGCGGCGAGGCCGCGGAGGCGGCGAGTCCCGAGTCCCCGGCGACCGTCCACCGACACGTGCACGATGCTCCGCCGGCGATGGCGCTGGCGCTGATCGTGCTGGCGTTCGGATCGGTCGTGGCCGGCTACGCGGGCCTTCCGCACGCGCTCGGCGGCTCCAATCCGTGGGAGCGTTTCCTCGCCCCGAGCTTCGAAGAGGCCCAGCTTCAGCCGGACGCCGGAACAGGCGAGGCGGCGGGCGGATCGGAGCGCGGGGAGCTCGCGCTGATGGCCGTGTCCTCGGTCGTGGCATTCACCGGCATCGCCGTCGCCGCGGTGTGCTTTCTGAAGCGCCGCGACCTGGCACGCGCCGTCGCGGAGCGGTTCCCCGGCGTTCGCGCCATGCTCCTCAACAAGTACTACGTGGACGAGATATACGACGCGGCGATCGTCCAACCGATTCGTCTCGTCTCCGAGCACGGCCTCTGGCGAGTGGTGGACGCACGCGGCATCGACGGCGCCGTCAACGGCGTTGGCGACAGCGTCTGGGGATCGAGCGCGATTCTGCGGCGAGCGCAGACCGGATCGGTCCGAGCCTACGCGGCGTCGTTCTTCCTGGGCGTCGTGTTGATCGTGGGGTATTACCTGTGGTGATGAGGCTTCGATGAGCTTCCCCGTCCTCTCGTCACTGATTGCCCTGCCGATTGTCGGCGCATTGCTGCTGCTCGTCGTTCGCGACGGGGATCGGCACGAGGAAGTGATCCGCCGAATCGCGCTCGTCGTGTCTGGGCTCGTGTTTGCCGAGACGCTCCTGCTCTGGGCCGAGTTCGACGCCGCCTCGGCAGAGTTCCAGTTCGTCGAGCGGTACGCCTGGATCCCATCGTTTGGCATCAGCTACGCCGTTGGGGTGGACGGCATCAGCTTGTTTCTGATCGCACTGACGGGTGTGCTGACGCCACTGGCCCTATTGAGCTCGTGGGAGTCGGTCCACACCAGGACGCGTGCCTTCTGCATGTTCGTGTTGCTGCTCGAGAGCGCGATGATCGGCGTCTTCGTCTCGCTCGACCTCTTTCTCTTCTACGTGTTCTGGGACGCGATGCTGATCCCGATGTATTTTCTGATCGGGATCTGGGGCTACGAGCGCCGCGTGTATGCCGCCATCAAGTTCATGCTCTACACGATGGCGGGCAGCGTGCTGATGCTGCTCGCCATTGTCGGTCTGGCGTGGCTTCACTACGGAGCCACGGGCCGCTACAGCTTCGATGTGCTCGAGATGTACGCGCTGACCGTACCGACGAATCTCCAATTCTGGTTCTTCCTCGCCTTTGCGCTGGCGTTCGCCATCAAGGTGCCGCTCGTGCCGTTTCACACGTGGCTCCCCGACGCGCACGTCGAGGCGCCCACCGCGGGGTCGGTGATTCTGGCGGGCGTGCTGCTGAAGATGGGCACGTACGGGCTCGTGCGGTTCGCCTTCCCGCTGTTTCCGATGGCCGCCACGTTTTTCGCCCCCTACCTCGCGACGCTCGCGGTGGTTGGCATCATCTACGGCGCACTGGTGGCGATGGTGCAGCCCGACCTGAAGAAGCTCGTCGCGTATTCGAGCGTGAGCCACTTGGGCTTCGTCGTGCTGGGCATTGCCGCGATGAACACGCAGGGCTTGCAAGGCGCCGTCTACCAGATGCTGAACCATGGCGTCAGCACCGGAGGGCTCTTTCTCATCGTCGGCATGCTATCGGACCGGCGCCACACGCGCGCCATTGCGGACTTCGGCGGGTTGAAGGCGGTCACGCCGCGATTGGTGGCCGTGTTTCTGATCGTCACACTGTCGTCGATCGGGCTGCCGGGCCTGAACGGCTTCGTCGGCGAATTCCTGATTCTCCTCGGCGCGTTCACCTGGGACCCGCGCTTCGCGGTGTGCGCGGCGACCGGCGTGATCCTGTCGGCGGTCTACATGCTGTGGATGTTCCAGCGGGTCAACTACGGGCCGGTGACCGACGAGAAGACTGCCGCGCTTGCCGACCTGCAGCCGCGCGAGTGGGCGGTGCTCGTCCCGATCGTCGTCCTGGTGGTGCTGATGGGCGTGGCGCCCAATCTCTTCCTGCGGCCGATCGAGCCGTCGGTGCAGCGGATCGTGGATCGCCTGCAGGAGGCCGCGCCCGCGGCGATTCAAGCAAGGGATCATGTTTTCATCCCTTAATGCCATCGTCCCCATGGCCTGCGTGGCCGCCGCGGGCGTCGCGGCGATGGTGGCCGAAGCGCTTCGCGCGCCTGGCGAGCGAATGCCCATCGGTCCGCTCGGCGCGATTGGTCTGGCGGGCGCCGCCGCGGCGTCGCTGGGACTGTGGAACCACAACGCGACGAGCTTCAGCCTGGTCGTTGCCGACAACTTCGGTCTGTTCATCACACTCGTCCTCGTGGTCGTCGGTATCCTCTCGCTGGCCCTTTCGGCGCCGGGCATCGAACGCCTGGGCCTGCCGCGTGGCGAGTACTACGCGCTCATGCTCTTTGCCCTGGCCGGCATGATGCTGATGGCGACGGCCACCGACCTGCTGCTGATCTTCCTGGCGCTCGAGGTCCTGTCGCTGGCCGTGTACGTGTTGACCGGCATTCGGCGCGACTCGCCGGCCGCGGTCGAAGGCGCGCTCAAGTACTTCATTCTCGGTGCGTTCTCCAGCGCCTTCTTTCTGTACGGGATCGCCTTCACGTACGGTCTGACCGGCACCACGCGGCTTGACCGGATCGGCACGCTCATGGCCGGCCAGGCGATGTCGCCCGCGCCGCTGCAGCTCGTCGCGGTGGGACTGCTGCTGGTCGGCTTCGCGTTCAAGGTGTCGGCCATTCCGTTTCATATGTGGACGCCCGATGCGTACGAGGGTGCGCCGACCGCGGTCACCGCGTTCATGTCGACCGGCGTGAAGGCCGCCGCGTTTGCCGCGTTCGCGCGCGTGTTTCTGTCGACATTCGAGCCGCTCCATCCCTACTGGCGTCCGCTCGTGTGGACCATTGCGTTGGCGACGATGGTGGGCGGAGCCGTCGTGGGCATCGCGCAGACGAACGTCAAGCGCATGCTCGCGTACTCGAGCATCGCCCATGCCGGGTACCTGCTCGTCGCGCTCGTGTCCGCCAACGACCTCGGCAAGGGCGCGATGCTCTTCTACCTGCTCACGTACGCGGTGACCAACCTCGGCGCCTTCGGCGTGATCGCGCTGCTCGAGACGGCCGAGCGGCCCTTCGATCAGATGTCCGACTACGCCGGACTGTGGACCGCGCGTCCCGCCCTGGCTGCGTTGATGACGATGTTCCTCCTGTCGCTCGGTGGGTTCCCGCCGTTCGGCGGCTTCGTCGCCAAATGGTACGTGTTCAGCGCCGCCGTGAAGGCGGGCGAGACCACTCTAGCCATCGTGGGCGTGCTGACGAGCGTGGTCGCGGTCTTCTTCTATCTCCGGGTCGTGGTGATGATGTACATGACGCCGGCGGGTCGGTCATCAGACGCCCCGGCGGTGCCGGCGATTGCGGGCGCGGCACTGGTGGCGTCGGCGCTCGCCGTGCTCTATCTTGGCCTACTGCCCGCTCGCGTCCTCGACTGGGCCGCCGCGTCGATCAGCACGATTTTCTAGAGCCGGTTTCACAACCGGCGCGGGTCCTGTCCGAGGCCAGCCCACGGGTGCTCAGGCCGCTTGTGGAACTTCTCGCCTCGCCAAATCCTCCATTCCTCAAATCCTCCATTCCTCCATTCCTCAAATCCTCCATTCCTCAAATCCTCAAATCCTCAAATCCTCAAATCCTCAAATCCTCAAATTCTGCAATATCATTGGGGCCTTGATGGCCCAGGATCCTCCAAAATATCGGCCGTTGGAGCGGTTCTGGCCGTACGCGGATTTGCCCGAGCAGCCGACCGACGAGGAGTTGGCGGCGATCGATCCGGACCTGCACGAGGCGCTGTTCGGGGCGCGGCCGCGGCCCTTCTCGATTACGCTGGTGTTTCCAGCGCTCGAGGTGCCCGAGTTCGATCGCGCGCTGGCGCTGGCCCGCGGGTCGGCGGAATTCCGTGAGACGGGATCGGGCGTGAACCGCCGGTACCGCGCCAGGTTCTGGTCGAGCGAGGCGGCGACACTACGGGATCTGTTTCAGATTGTCGGGCCGTCGGACGAGACTGAAGTGCTGATCGACGATCGTCCAGTGCCGTACGCCCGGGAGTTGTGGCTCCCGCTGGTGTGGTTTCTGCTTCCGCGGTGAGCTAAGGGCCCTACCGTGCCTCCTATCAGAGAAACCGAACGGGACATGCAGCGGCTCGAGGCGGCGATCAAGCAGCTCGAGGCCGAGTACAACATGTTTTTCGCCGGCCGGCTGCCCAAGCCGCCGTGGGAAACCCGCAGCCGCGTCGAGGCCATGGTCAAGCAGTACGACCGCGCCTACATCCAGAACTACGGCGATCGTTTCCGCTTCAGCTCGCTGCAGTCGCGGTACCAGGCGTTCATCGACTTGTGGGACAAGGGCCTGCGCGCGCGCGAGGAAGGGCGGGCGACCGGCCCGTTTGCCCAGAAACCGAAGGATCAGGCCGCCGCGAAGCGGCCCGACGACAAGGTCATGCACGTGGCCGCGTTCAAGGATCCGCTGAAGGAAATGGGCAAGCTGCACGACTTGTACAACTCGCTCGTCGAAGCCCGGCGCGAGATTGGCGAGGAGGCCGTGCCCTTCCACAAGTTCGCCGACCTCGTGAAGACGCAAGTGAAGAAGTTGACCTCAGAGGGCCACAGCGAGGTGGCGTTCCGGGTCGCGGTGAAGGACGGAAAAATCAATTTCACGGCGCGGGCCACCAAGGGCGGCGGGGAAGAGGGCTAGAGGGTCGAAGGAAGAAAGGCAAAGGGCAAAGGGCAAAGGGCTGACGGCTGTTTTTGAACCGGGCACCCATTGAGGGCGCCCGGCTCGGTAGGATGCTGAGTTAGATTTTGGTGACGTTGCCGGCCTGCGGGCCTTTCGGGCCGTCAACGATTTCGAACTCGACCGCCTGTCCTTCCTCGAGCGACCGGAATCCGTCGCCCTGAATCGCCGAGTAGTGCACGAAGACGTCACTGCCTCCGTCACGCTCGATGAACCCGTACCCCTTCGCGTTGTTGAACCACTTGACCTTGCCTGTGATGCGCATCGTTCTTCCCTACTTGCTGTGACGCGGGCGTCTCGCTCGCGTCAGTAAACCAACCCCGGGCGGTCCATCCGCCGGGGCAAAAAAAAAGGCCGCAGACTGTGCGGCCTTTCCCTTACGGCGCCAGGCCCGCCCGGCGTCATCAGTCATAATACTGAACTTTGTCCCTTATGCCAAGAGCCCTTCTGAGCGTCTCCGACAAGACCGGTCTCGCCGCCCTCGGTCGCGACCTCGCCGCCCGTGGCTTCGAGCTGGTGTCGACCGGGGGCACGGCGCGCGCGCTGGCCGAGGCCGGCCTGGCCGTGACCACTGTGTCGAGCGTCACCGGTTTCCCGGAAATGATGGACGGCCGGGTGAAGACCCTCCACCCGAGGATCCACGGCGGGATTCTGGCGCGGCGCGACCATCCCGACGACCTCGCGGCGGCCGCGGCGCACGGCATCGGCCTCATCGACGTCGTCATCGTCAACCTGTATCCGTTCGCGGAGACGGCGAGGAAGCCCGGCGTGACGTTCGACGACCTGGTCGAGCAGATCGACATCGGCGGTCCGAGCATGGTCCGCGCGGCGGCCAAGAACTTTCGCGATGTGCTCGTCGTCGTCGATCCGCGTCGCTACGCCGATCTGCTGATCGAGCTCGATCGCGAGGGGGGCGCGACGCTCGACTTTCGCTTCTCTCTGGCCCTGGAGGCCATCGAGCACACCGGGAAGTACGACGTGGACATTGCCTCGAAGCTCAGGGATTGTGTCGTCGAGAACGGTCAGATCGCGCCGAGCCCCAAGGAGGGCGAGGCGCCGCTGCCGTCGGGCCTGTCATTCCGCCTGACGAAGCAGCGCGACCTCCGCTACGGCGAGAACCCGCACCAGAAGGCGGCACTCTACGAGGGGTTTCTCGAGACGTTCAGGCCATGGGAGGTGGTGCAAGGCAAGGAGCTGTCGTACACGAACCTGATCGACCTCGACGCGGCCGCGCGAATCACGCTCGAGTTCTCCGAGCCGGCTGCTGTCGTCGTCAAGCACACGAACCCGTGCGGTGCCGCCACCGGTCGGTCCGCCGCTGACGCCTACGTGCGCGCACGCGAGGCCGACAGCCTCGCGGCGTTTGGCGGCGTCGTGGCCGTCAACCGGGCCGTCGACGTCGCGACCGCCGAGGCGGTGACCTCCACGTTCATCGAGGCGATCCTCGCGCCATCGGTCGACGAGGCGGCCAAGCCCGTGCTGGCTCGGAAGGCGAACATGCGCGTGGTGACGGCCGATTTCGCGACGCTCGCGACCGATGCGCGTGGCCGCGCCGGCCAGGAGCTGCGTTCGACACTGGCCGGAATGCTCGTCCAGGAGCGCGACCGGGTGGTCGAGGCTCGGAGTGCGTGGACCGAGGGTTCACGGCCAGCGGGTGTGCGGGTGGTCACCGAGCGACAGCCCACGCTCGAGGAATGGGAGGCGCTGCGCTTTGCCTGGCGGATCTCGGCGCACGTGAAATCCAACACGGTGATCTTCGCGGACGCGACGCGTACGCTCGCGATCGGCGCCGGTCAGATGAGTCGTGTGGACGCGGTGAACGTGGCCGTCATGAAGGCGAAAGCCGCCGGGCGATCGCTCGACGGATCGGTCGCGGCGTCGGACGCGTTCTTCCCGTTTCGCGACGGCCTCGACGCGGTGGCCGCCGCTGGCGCCACAGCCGTCGTGCAGCCGGGTGGATCGGTGCGGGACGCCGAGGTGATCGCCGCCGCCGACGAGCACGGCCTCGCGATGGTCTTCACCGGGCGGCGGCATTTCAGACACTAGTGGGCCACTGACTGGCTAGGTCGCGCCCAGGATGATGACCAGCACCAGCACGATGGCGAGACCGGCGATCGTGAGCCGCCATCCACGGCGCTTGATCAGCACGGCGCGGGGGGGCGGTTCGGCGCCCCTGCGCTGGGCGTTTCGCTCTTCGATTGCGCCCCATGCGGCCAGCCAGAACGCGTTGAAGGTCAGCCAGCCTACCGGCGCCAGAGCCAGGGCCGCCCAATCGGCGGTCGTCAGCGCTCGCTCGTGGCGAATCACGTCCCAGAGGGCGTAGCTCACACCGATCCAGAGGCCAACGTAGAGAACGCCCCAGAGCGTTCGATGCTCGGCTCGCTTGGAATCGTCGAGGACGAGCGCCTCGTTGAACCGGACCATCGCGCCCACCATCGCGGCCGAGAACAGCCCGAGGAAGATGAGCGCCCGGATCACCGAGAGGGCAGCGATGCGAGGATCTCTTCAGCCGTCGTCGCCGACGGCCCAAACTTGCCGACGACGATGCCGGCGGCATGGTTGGCGAGCACGGCGGCTTCGACCAGGGTGCCGCCGGCCGCCAGCGCCAGCGCCAGCGTCGCCACCACGGTATCGCCGGCCCCGGTGACGTCGGAGACCTCGCGGGCGACGGCAGGGATCGCGCCTTCGGCCTCGCGGCTCGACAGCCACATGCCATGCTCGCCGCGGGTGATGAGCACCGCCTCGCACTGCGCGCGCGTTCTGAAGTCGAGCGCCGCCGTTCGCGCCTCCTCGTCGGTGCGGATCCGCCGGCCGGTGGCCGTCTCGGTCTCGTGATTGTTTGGCGTGACGAGCGTGGCGCCGGCGTAACACTCGAGATGGGGAATTTTCGGATCGATGAGGAGAGGGGCGCCAAACGCGGATTTCAGCGCGAGCAGCGCGCGCATGACGCCGCCCGTGACGACGCCCTTCAGGTAGTCCGACACGAGGACCACTTTGGCCTGGGCGCCGAGGTTCTCGATGCGATCGACGAGCTTCAGCTCGACATCGGGCGAGACGTCGACGTCTTCCTCGTAATCGATACGCGCGACCTGCTGGTTGCGCTCGGTGACGACGCGGACCTTCTCGACGGTCGGCCGGCTCGCGTCTTCGACGAGTCCCAGGCTCGGGATTTTCGACAGTGCGAGAGAGGCGCCGAATCGTTTCGCCGCCTCGTCCACCCCCACGAGGCCGACGAGCGAGACGCGGGCGCCGAGCGTCGCCAAGTTGTGTGCGACATTGGCCGCTCCGCCGAGGCGCGAGTACTCGTGCGCGAAGCGGACGACGGGCACTGGCGCTTCTGGCGAGATGCGCGAGACCCTGCCGACGATGAAGCGATCGACCATCACGTCGCCGACCACGAGCACCGGCACGCCTGTCATGCGCCCGGCGAGCTCGCGGGCCCGCTGCATGTCCAGCGGCGGGAGGGTCATGAACGCAGTGCCGCCGTGGACGGACGCGCCGCCCCGAACGGCAGCGTGATCACGAGCAGCAGCATCATCAGGAATTCAGAGTCGCCGAAGTTGTATTCAAAGAGGCCCGCCGCCAGCGCCGACGCCATGGCGGCGAGTGCGGCGGCTGCGAGCATCTGGTCGCCGCCCCGACGGAAGACACGCACGAGGTCGATGAGGACGATCGCGACGAATCCGAGCCAGATCGCCAGCGCAGGCAGCCCACGTTCGGCCGCAATCTGCATGGGCACGTTGTGCAGGTGGGGGTTGATCGGCTCGACGGCGTCCGGGCCGCGATAATCCGCGTACAACGGTTCGACCATGTTCGGCCCCACGCCGACCAGGGGGTGCGCCTGGACCATCCGCGCGCCCTCGCGCAGCATCGCCACACGGTCGCGGTTGGTCGGGTCCTGCAGATTCGCGATCGAGGTGAAGCGCGCCGTGAGCTCGGCGGGCGCCACCGCCACAAACACGGCCGCCGCGATGGGCAGAACGGCGAAGAGGCGAAAATCCTTCAGCGAAAACAGGAGGGCAGCCGCCACGCACGCGCCGACGACGGTGTTGCGCGTGAAGGTGACCGAGACGGCCACGGCAAGCGCCGGCATCACCAGCGCTGCCCACAGCCGATCGCGCCGGCCAAACAGGAGGCGCGCGAGCGCCAGACCGAGCACGATCATCACCAGCCCGGAAAACGTCATGTAGTGGCCGAGCGTGCCGCGGGCACGATGATTGATGTCGTAATGAAGAATGCCGTACTGAAAAATGCCGTAGGCGGCGCTAATCGCACCCGCCGTGACGATCACGGTGATGGCGGTCGACGCGCGCTCGCCTCGGATGAACCGGAAAACCAGCGGCACGATCAGAAACAACAGGAGCTGCCGGCTGTCGATCACGCTCACCCAGGGCTGCGGCGAAAAGGCGGCCGAGACGAGCGTGGCGGCCGCGTATAGCGCCAGCGGCCAGAAAAACCGCGGCACTTCGATCCGTTCGCGGCGCACGACGAGGAGCGCGATCCAGCACGCGATGGCCACCGCCAGCAGCGACTGCGCAATCGCAATCGAAAACTGAAGCGCCGCCGCCACGCCAAACACCGCCAGCAGGCCCGCCTGCTCGAGCCGCGGAGACGAGCCGACCTCGGGCAATGCCTCGGAGACGGCGGCTTGGGCGTTCGACATGTCAGGACATTATTACAGGTTCTGGGCTCGCGAGGTTCGGTGCTACCACGAGGTTCTGTGCCATTACGAGGTTCGGTGCCGTCGCGAGGTTCGGTGCCACAACGAGGTTCAGTACCGTCGCGAGGTTCAGTGCTGTCGCGAGGATCGGGACAGGGCGCGGTTGGCCGCCTCGACCACGCGCGCCGGCTCGATGCGCGTCAGGCACCGGAAATCGCCGGGCTCGCACGTGCGCTGGTTGCACGGCCGGCAGCTGAGGCCGGAGGTTTCGACGGCCTCGGCAGGCCAGCGCGCCGCACGCCACGGCGCCGATCGCGCGGGCAGCGTCGGGCCGTACAACCCGACGATGGCGACCTGGCTCGTCGCGGCAATGTGCAGGGGGCCGCTGTCGCCGCCGATGTAGAGCGCCGCGCGATCGACCAGCGCTCGAAGCTCGGGCAACGAGAATTCGCCGCACTGGAGCACGCGTGCCTGTTCAGCGGCTGCGAGCCGGGTCCGGGCGTCGGCCATCACGCGTGCGGCCGCGTCGCGATCGGAAGGCCCCGACGTGATGACGACGCGGCGGCGGGCATCGCTCGCCGCGAGCGCGGCGGCAACCGCGGCGAACGAGGCGATCGGCCACCGCCGGAAGGGATTGCCGGCGCTGACGTGCACGACGACGATCGCGTCGCCGGGACCGGCCCCGGCCCGCGCCAGCCGATCGGCCACCAGACGCGCGGTGTCAGGGTCGATCGGCATCTCGACTGGGCACGTGTCCGGATCGGGCGGGCCGATGCCGAGCGGCGCGAGGAGATCCCACTGGTTCACCACCGAGTGTCGCGCCCTGAGCTCGCGCGGCCGCGCGACGCGTGTCGTGTACATCCACGCCCGTCCCGCGATGTCATAACCGATCCGCACCGGGGCTCCGCTGAGCCACGTGAGGAGCGACGCGCGCGGACCGCCGTGAAAATCAATGGCCACGTCGTAGGCCATCGCGTGCAGGCGCCGTCCCAGTGTCATGTCGGTCCACAGCGCGCGCAGGCCTTTCGCGCGCGGGGCGACAATCACGTCATGGATGTGCGGATGGCCCGTCACAACCGGCGCGGCTGCTGGCTCGACCAGGTAGCTGATGTGGGCGTCGGGAAACCGTTGTCCGAGCGCGCGAACCGCCGGTGTGGTGAACACGACGTCGCCGATCTCGCGGAGACGAATGAGGAGCAGCCGAATGTGAGGATTTGAGAATGTGAGGATTTGAGGATTTGGAGCGACTTGAGAATTTGGACCGACTTGAGGAATTGGAGCGATTTGAGCATCCGCAGATAGGTTTGTAGAGATGGGACTCATGAACCCTGACGCAAGATCCTCAGATTCGCAAGATCCTCAGATCCTCAAATCTTCAAATCCTCAAATTCCACCGTCTCGCCGTCTCAGTCCTCGATCGTCGCCTCGTCGATGAGCATGACGGGGATGTCGTCCTTGATGGGGTAGACGCGCTTGCAGGTGGCACACTTGAGCGCCGTGTTGTTCTTGACGAGCGTGACCGGCGTCTTGCAGTTGGGACAAGCCAGAATCTCAAGCAATTCGGGGTCGACGGGCATGCGTGGACTATATGACACGTCCCGCCTTTTATGGAACAATTCCTTCTCATGAAGGTAGCGAAGCTTCGCCTCAAACCGCAGACTAACGGGCCCGTGGCGCACACTGGCGAATCTTCGCTACTAAGAAGATGTCTAGTGTGCCGTGCGCTAGGTGTCGTCCTCGTGTGTCTGGCTGGGGCATCGCCGATGGATGCGGGGCAGGCCGGACGCCCGTCCGCCGCGCCGCAAGCCACCGACCCGATTGCCGAGGCCTACGCGCAATTCTTGATGGCCCATCGGCTCGAAGACGACAACGACATCGACGGTGCGATTGCGGCGTACAGGCGTGCGATGACACTCGACCCGCAGGCGGCCGACGTGGTCGCGGAGCTGGCGGACTTCTTCTTGCGGCAGAACCGGGCGCAGGACGCGATTGCGGCCGGCGAGCAGGCGCTGAAGATCGCGCCGTCGAACCGCCAGGCGCATCGCGTGCTCGGTACCATCTATGCCTCGCTCGCGACGGGGACCACAGGCCGCGGGCAGAACCAGCGCCGGTCGGCAGACACCGAGCGCGAGAACATGGCCAAGGCCATCCAGCATCTCGAGCAGGCCATCGAAGGCCCCACGGGAAGGGCGGACGCCAACCTGCGCGCGATGCTGGCGCGCCTGTACGTTGGCAGCGGCGCGCACGACAAGGCGATTCCGCTTCTGGCCGAGCTCGTCAAGCAGGAGCCGCAGTGGCAGGACGGTGCGACGCTGCTCGTCGAAGCTTACGCCGCGGCGGGTCGCAACGCCGACGCGCTTCGCTTCCTCGAAGAGGCCGTCAAGGACGATCCGGAGCTGTACACGACGCTCGCGGACCTCTACAGCCGCGAGCGGCGCTGGCCCGATGCCGCGCGCGCGTACGAGGAAGCGATGAAGGCGTCGCCGCGGAGTTTCGATCTGCGCGTTCGCTACGCGTCGATGCTCATGAACGCGGGCGGAAAGGACGCCGCGCTGAAGGCGAGTGCGGCGCTGCGCGAGGCCCTGGTGGCGCGCCCGACCGATGAGCGCGCGCTGTATCTGTCGTCGCTCGCCGAGCGGCGCAGCGGCGATCTCGACGCGGCCGAGAGCGCCGCGCGGCGGCTGATCGCGCAGAACGGCCGGAACCCGCGCGGCTTCGCGGCGCTGGCCGAAGCGCTCGAAGACCGCCGGCGCTACCAGGCCGTCGTCGATTCGCTGGCGCCGGCCATGGCGGCGTTCCGCGCCGGCCAGGACTCCGCTGGCTCGCTGGCCATGCTCCTGCCGCATCTGGGCTTCGCGTACCTGCAGGTCGGCCGGTTCGGCAACGCGGTCACCGCCTTCGAAGAAGCCCGCACGCTCGAACCGAGCAATCCGTCGCTCACCGGTTACCTGATTCAAGCGTACATGTCGGCGAAGAATTTCAGCCAGGCCGCCGAGCTCGCGCGGCAAGCGCGCGCCGAGAACGCCGATAACCTCGCCCTTGCCCGACTCGAAGCGCAGGCGCTCCGCCAGAGCGGCAAGGCCGATCAGGCGCTGGCGCTCCTCGAGGGCGTCGTCCAGAAGAAGGCCGACGATCCGGACGCGTACATCGCGCTGGCCGAGCTGTACAACGACGCCAGCCGCGGCGCTCAGGCCGTCAAGCTGTTGCAGGACGCGCAGTCGAAATTTCCAGCCGAGTCTTCGCTGACCTTCGAGCTGGCGGCCGTGCTCGAGAAGCAGAAGAAGTATTCCGAGTCGGAGGCGGTCTTTCGGCAGCTGATCACCAGAGAGCCGGACCACGCCGGCGCCCTCAACTACCTGGGCTACATGCTGGTGGAGCGCGGAGAGCGCCTCGACGAATCGGTGGGGTTCATCCAGCGCGCGCTCAAGATCGATCCCGACAACGGGTCGTACCTCGACAGCCTCGGCTGGGCGTATTTCAAGAGCGGCAAGCTCGATCTGGCGGAACAGTACTTGAAGCGAGCCGCCGACCAACTGCTCACCAACTCGGTCGTGCAGGATCACTATGGCGACGTGCTTGCCAGGCTGGGCCGCCACGATCAGGCGATCGCCGCGTGGACCCGCGCGCTCGCGGGCGATGGCGATGCGATCAATCGTGGCGAGGTCGACAGAAAGATCAAATCGTCCAGTGGAAAACTGCCCAGACGATGAGCGTCTCACCGCGGAGCAGGCCAGGGCCCCATCGAGCTCAGCACCCGTGGAGAATCTGTCGAGCCATTCATCGCGACCTCGGTTCTTCGTTCTTGTCGCGTTGCTCCTGACCGCGTCCTGCGGCGCGCCCCTCATGAAACTGCCGGAGGGTCCCGGCGCTGCGGCATCCGATATCCGCGACGCCATGGCGCAGGCCACCGCGAAGTGCCGGGCGGTCTCGTCGTTGACGACCGAGATCGGCGTCAGCGGATCGATCGGCGGGAGGCGTGTGCGCGCGCGCCTCATCGCCGGGGTGGCCACACCGGCGGCGGCCCGGCTCGAGGCCTTCGCCTTCGGACAGCCGATCTTCATCTTCGCCGCGCGTGCCGCGAACGCCACGCTTCTGCTGACGCGGGATCGCCGCGTGCTGGAGCACGGCATGCCGGCGCAGGTGCTCGAGGCGATCGCGGGCGTGCCGCTCGACGCCGCTGATCTCCGCACGGCGCTCCTCGGCTGCGTTCTCGCGCCCGATCCCGACAGCGGCGACAGGCTGGGCGACGACTGGCGGATGGCCGTCGAGGGCGGAAACGATCTGTACCTGCGGCGGGCCGCGCGATCGGCGCCGTGGCGTCTCGTCGCCGTCGTGCATCGCGGCGTCCGGCCCCCGTGGCGCGCCGAATACCGCGACTTTGTCGACGATCTGCCGCGCGCGGTCCATCTGGTGAGCACCGATCCGTCTCGCTTCGACCTCCGTCTCGCGCTATCGCAGGTCGTGCTGAATCCGTCGCTCTCGATCGACGCGTTCGACATCAACGTGCCGCCCGGTGTCGATGCCATCACGCTCGACGAGCTCCGGCGGCAGGGACCGCTTTCGACCGCCGGACCTGGTCACGATGGGCTCTAGCCCGTTGGCGCGCCGCCTCCGCGTTCGGGCGTTTGCCAAGATCAACCTGTCCCTGCAGGTGCTCGGCATCCGGCCCGACGGGTACCACGACCTTCGGACGAGGTTTCAGACGATCGCGCTGCACGACACGCTGACGTTTCTTCGCACCGAAGGCCCGTTCGAGATTCTCTGCAGCGATTCACGGTGTCCGCGCGATCGGACGAACCTGGTGTGGCGCGCCGCGGAGCTCGTGTGGCGCGCGGCGGGGCGGGGCGGTGCCCCGACCGGCGTCCAGGTGCGCCTCGTCAAGCGCATTCCGATCGAAGCAGGTCTTGGCGGCGGCAGCAGCGACGCGGCGGTGGCGTTACGAGCGTTTGCGGCGATCTGGCGCGTCCCGCTTCGTCGGTCGAGGCTCACCGAGCTCGCGAGGAAACTCGGGGCGGACGTGCCGTTCTTTCTCGAAGGCGGCACGGCGCTCGGGGTCGGCCGGGGCGATCGCCTGCGACGGCTTCCCGACGCACCCGCGTCGTGGGTCGTGCTGCTGTTGCCAGATTTCGGGGTGAGCACGAAGGAGGCGTACGCATGGTGGGACCGCTCGGTAACGAAGCTTCGCCTCAAACCGACGAGACAAACGACGCACCTGGGGCGGCGAAGCTTCGTCACTAGTTGCGCGGCCGCTG
>Ga0156018_1199_pt1 | contig 72972 bp, 74 predicted proteins | sample RifCSPlowO2_02_FD_107672 | JGI IMG/M metagenome (GOLD analysis project Ga0156018, IMG submission 107672) | Acidobacteria bacterium RIFCSPLOWO2_02_FULL_65_29 | reverse complement strand
GAGGCGGTGCTCCTGGCCGAGCGGAGCGCCGCGCCGTCCGATGTGCGCGGCTTTCGGCGAGAGCGCGACCGGATCTACGAAATCGCGGATGCGGAAGTGCGCGAGGCGAGCTTTCGGACGCTGCACCTCGGATGCTTCGCCCGTCTGCGGCTCGACGGCGTCATCGAGCAGGTCATGCGGGAACACCCCGACATCGTCGGCCGGTTGCAGGCGTGCCGCGTCGTTCGGGCCCTGACCCGGCAAGAGGAAGGAGCGGATCTCGTCGATGCCATCGCTCCGGGCGATGGTCGCGGCCAGCCGATCCTGGTGCTGCGGCTGCGCTCGACGACGATTGTCGAACCAGACACCCTGCGCGCGCTGCTCCGCCACGAGCTGATGCACGTCGCCGACATGCTGGACCCTACCTTCGGCTACGAGCGGACCCTCCCGTCGTCCAACGACGGTCCCTCATCGGAAACCATCCTCCGCGACCGGTATCGCGTGTTGTGGGATACGACCATCGATGGCCGGTTGGTTCGAGCCGGTCTGTCCGGCGGATCGACTCGCGACGCGCGCTGGCGGGAGTTCGCGGCCGCCTTCGCGATGCTCGGCGAGCGTGGCCCGACGGCGTTCGAGCGGTGGTTCGCCGAGCCGCGTCCTGGGCATGCCGAGATCGTCCGGTTCGCGACAGCGCCGCTCGGCGTTGCCGGTGGGCGCGATACGAGCCGGTGCCCCTTGTGCCGGTTCCCGGTCGCGACGCTCGATTCGCGGGCGGAGCGGGCACCGGAGCCATTGCTCACCGCGATCCGAGAGCAGCATCCGACCTGGCACGCCGAAGATGGACTCTGCCCGCAATGTTTTGACTTGTACGAGGCCCGCTATGGACACGAGTGTTCGAACGTTGCCGGCTGAGCCACCCGAGGACACCGTCGCGCGGCCACCCAGGCCCTGGCAGCGCCTTGGCAGCCGCTACCCCTCGGTTGTAGCGGCCTACGACGTGCTCAGCGAAGCGTGTCGCGATGCGGGACCACTCGACGAGTCGGCGGTGGCGCTCGTCAAGCTGGCGATTTCAATTGGAGCCGGCGCCGACCGGACCGTGCACATCCACTGCAAGAAAGCGCTTCGGGCCGGCGTCGACCCGGATGCGCTTCGGCAGGTCGCCTTGATCGCGCTGCCCACGATCGGCTTGCCGGCCTCGCTCGACGCGCTGCGGTGGGTGGATGAGACCATCCAAGAAACGCTCGGCAGTCCATTGCGCCCCTGAAGGGTGCCGTGGCCAGCGGTTTCTCTCGCGCCGGATCGTCGTGAGGATGACGACCGGCGTTGTACTTTGTTCGTTGTGGGCCGTGCCGCTGACGGCCCAACCCGCGCCCTCAACGCCACCCGCCTTCACCGTCTCAGGCTCGCTGCGCACGCGCGTTGAATCGTGGAACTGGTTCGGCGACAGCCCCGATGGCCGGTACACCTACCCGGGCTCCATCGCACGGCTAGCTCTCGCCCGCTCGAAGAGGACGTTCGACTGGCAGCTCGAGCTGGCGGCACCGTTCATCTTTAGTCTGCCCAATTCCGCTGTTGGGCCTGGCGCTCAGGGCGCCCTCGGCTTCGGCGCGAACTACTTCCTCGCCAACGACCGCAGGACGAACGCGGCCATGCCGTTCGTCAAGCAGGGGTTCGCGCACTTCAAAGGAGTCGGGCAGTCGCTGAAGGTCGGGCGGATGGAAGTGGTCGACGGCACCGAGGTCGTGCCGAGAGACTCGACGCTGGCGGCGCTCAAGCGCGATCGCATCGCGCATCGGCTACTCGGGAACTTCGGCTTCACCCACGTCGGACGCAGCCTCGACGGTGCGCAGTACGCGTTCGACCGGCCGGGCCTGAATGTGACCGTCGTCGGCGGACGGCCGACGCGCGGCGTCTTTCAGGTTGACGGATGGGGCGAGCTGGACGCCACGATTGTGTATGGAGCGCTGACCAGACAGGCAGGCGGCGCGACAAACGCCGGTGAGTGGCGAGTCTTCGCGCTCGGGTACGTCGACCATCGCCGCGACGTTCTGAAGGTCGACAACCGGCTTCTTGAGGCGCGGCAGGCCGACGAAGAGTCCATAGCGGTCAGCACGGTAGGCGGCCATTACGTCCTTCGTCTGGAAACGCCGGGCGGCGTGGTCGACTTGCTCACCTGGGGCGCGCTGCAGGCAGGTTCCTGGGGGGCGCTTTCACATCGCGCGGCGGCGTTGGCCGGCGAAGTCGGCTGGCAGCCGCGGATCGCCGCGCGCTTGAGGCCGTGGCTACGCGCCGGCTACGGCTACGCCTCGGGCGACGGCGATCCCGCCGACCAGACGCACGGCACGTTTTTTCAGGTGCTGCCCACCCCGCGTGTGTACGCGCGGTTTCCGTTTTTCAATCTCATGAACATCGGGGACGCGTTTGGGGAACTCATCATCAGGCCTTCGGGTCGCCTGACTGTGCGTACCGATGTCCACGTGCTCCGCCTCGCGGGCAGAAGCGATCTCTGGTATCAGGGCGGCGGCGCGTTTCAGCCCGGGACGTTCGGCTATGCGGGCCGGCCCTCAGGGGGCCACGCCGGTCTGGCGACGCTCTACGACGCGAGCGGCGACTACACCGTGAACACGCATCTCGCGATCGGCGGCTACTACGGCTACGCCTCGGGCGAACAGGTCGTGCGGGCCATCTACCCGGCGGACCGTGCGGCGCGCTTCAGCTACGTGGAGCTCGTCGCGCGTTTTTGAGCCTGCAGCGCTCTCACGAGGTTCGATCCCTTTGGCCTCGAGAACGGGCGCGGCCTTGGGTCCGGAGAGAACGGTGGAGGCGACGCTCGCGGTCATTTCTGACCTTGACTGCGTTCACACTGTGCACACACTGTCGTCATGAGTACGGCGTATGTATCCGGACGGGTGGCCGCGCGTTATGAACGGCTGGTCGCCAGACAGGCGCGTGCGGCCAAGACATCGAAGAGCGATCTCGTCGCGCGATATGTCGTCGAAAAGAGCCTTGAAACCGAGTTCCCGGGGATCTCCTTCCGTGACTCCCTCTCGGGACGCGAAGCGTACCTGACCGGTCATCGCGTGGCGGTCTGGGAAGTCCTGGCCGTGCGCGAGGAAACCAAGTCCGCGGAAAAGACGGCCGACCATTTCCGTTGGCCGCGCATACTCGTGACGCGGGCTCTGGCCTATGCCAAGGCCTTCCCTGAGGAGATCCGCGGATCGCGTGAAGGCGAAACCAATACAGCCCCGGCTGCTGGCTGACGAGAACACCTCGCATCGGCTCGTGTCGGCCTGCCGACGACTCGTCAAGGAATGTCCCATCGTCCACATCGCCGACTGGCACGAGGGGTCGTGGCTTGGTCTCGACGATGCGGCACTGCTGATGTCCTGCGCCGAGGCCGGGCTGGTGCTCGTCAGAATCACACAGGCAGGCCAAGTTCCTTCGCGGCCTCTTCTTGCGACGCATCCATCGTGAGAAAGCGGTCGATGGGTTCTGCGACATGAAACCATAGTGCGGTTCGAAGATGAGCCAAGTCGAGCGACCGCGGCGTCGCGACGGCCGGCAGGATGTTGGACCGGCACAGATCGAGTGTGAGATCGCGCAGCACGAAGAAGCTCGTATCCTCCTCCACACGGTCCATGCAGACCTTGTACTGCGCCGATTTCAAGGTCCCCTCTCTCGCCAGACGGATCAGATTGCGCCTGGCCTCGAGGACGAGGAGGACACTCGACAAGAGCTCAGCCCCCGACGTCGCTTCCGAGACAGGCTCCGAGCCGTCCTCCCCGAGCAGGATGCACAGGTACGCAGACGTATCCAGATATAACCGCACCCGTCGTGGCGGCTCCTCAGGATCGGGACTCAACCGGTGCCCCGGTCTTCCACCAGCGCGATCAGATAACGGCCCTTCGTTCCACGCCGCAGCGCCGGTCTGATCCGTCCCGTGCCGACACTCTTCCCCTGGTGAATGTGTTGGGGCCGCGCGGGTCCCAGCTGCGCCACTGGCTCGTTGTGGCGCGTGACGATAATCGTTCTGCCGGATTCGGCCTCGACAACGGCGGCTGACAATTGTGCTTTGAGGTCTTGAATAGAGACCTGTTTCATGGTCAGTATTGTATCACATTCTGGACTGATATGTGGTCTGAACCGGTTTCCATTCCTCGACGATGTCGGACGCCGACGCAGTAGCGGTCGCGCTCAGCGCGACAGTGATCTCAGTGGTCCTGCGCCGTCACTGGGGTCGCGCAACGGCAAGAAGCTGTTTTTGGGGAACATCCCCGGCGCTCGGCCTGGGTAGGCCGTTGGGCGACAGGCGCGTTGCTGTCGCGCAGGCGCGATGCGCCGGGGATCGGCGGGACACGACTCAAGGCGGGCGAACACGATCACTGAAAACCTAGCAAGTCCCTCGCTCTCGCGGGTATGACGGCCGTCATAGGCCTCCATTCGCGCTGCACTAGGGATACTCTGACCATCGGAACACCTCACTCTAGTAGCAAGCTCCCCCTTCTCGCTTCTATGACGGCCGTCATATCGGCGCGGTCTCCTTTGACGTAGCGTCTGTCCGCTCGATCGTCAATGCAGCGATGTCCCGTTCGAAGGAGATAGGGATGACCTCTCCCCAAGCAACACTGCCGTCTTCCGGAGCCGATCGCGACATCGGCGTCTCGCCGAGCGTGGTGATCCTTCAGCACACCGCCTGCGAGGGCCCGGGCCTCATCGCGGACATCCTTCGCGAGAAAGGCTTCGCCGCCCGCATCGTGCGCGTCGATCGCTCCGAGCCTGTTCCCACGTCGCTCGATGAGAGCGCGGCGGTCATCGCGATGGGCGGGCCGATGGGTGTCCGCGAGGTGCACCGCTACCGGCACCTTCGCCAGGAGCTCGACCTCATCGACCACGCGCTCGCCAACGGTGTTCCCGTGCTCGGGGTGTGTCTGGGCAGCCAGCTGCTCGCCGCCTGCCTTGGATCGCGCGTGCACACGGCCGAGGAGCTGGAAGTCGGGTGGCATGCCGTTCACTTGCTGCGCGCGGCCGCCGCCGACGCCCTCTGGCAGGACTGCGCTCCCACGTTTCCGGCGTTCCATTGGCACCATGACGTCTTCGATCTGCCGCCCGGCGCGGTCGCGCTCGCGACGAGCGCCATGACGGAATGTCAGGCCTTTCGATTCGGGACGCACGCGTATGGGGTGCTGTTCCACCTCGAAGTGAGCCAAGGGCAGATCGCGGCGATGGTCGAACAGTTCGGAGCCGAGCTGAGCGGCGCAGGAATCGATCCGGAGGCTCTTCTCGACGAGCTCCCCAGCCGTGTGGCCGCCGCGCACCGGATCGGCCGGACGGTCTTCGCGCGATGGGCCGATCTCGTGCTGGCCGCAAGCGGCTGCGCCGCATGACGGCCGCCGCTCTCGCCGGTCCGGCCGCGCGGCCTCGCGTCCTGCTGACCTCGGTCTTCGGCCCCTTCGCGCGCGACGACGAGTTCGGTAGCCGCGCGATCAACCCGCTGGAGCTCTACCACAACCAGGTCACGCGGGCGCAAGGGCCGTTCTCGCTGCGGATGCACCATCGCTCGTGGGGCATCATGCTGATCCAGGCGAACATCTCGGTGCCCTCGGCGGTGCTCGATTTTCCGACGCGCGAGCGCTTCATCGACGAACTGCGATCCCACCAGTACGACATCGTCGGCATCTCCGGAATCATCGTGAACGTCGGCAAGGTCCGCGAGATGTGCCGGCTCGTCCGGCAGCATTCACCGGCGTCGACGATCGTGGTCGGCGGCCACGTGACCGCCATTCCCGGCGTCGAAGGGATGCTCGACGCCGATCACATCGTCAAGGGCGAGGGCATCCGCTGGTTCCGCGCGTTTTTGGGCGAATCGGTCGATGCCCTGATCGCGCACCCGGCGATGCGGTCCTCGTTCGGCTTTCGCTTGATGGGACTCCGGGCCCCACGGGGCGGCGGCGATCCGGCCGCGACGATCATTCCCTCGGTCGGGTGTCCGATGGGCTGCAACTTCTGCACGACGTCGGCGTTTTTCGGCGGCAAGGGCCGCTTCGTGAATTTTTTCGATACGGGCGCGGAGCTCTTCGAGGTGATGTGCCACGCCGAGCGCCGGCTCGGCGTGCAGACCTTTTTCATGATGGACGAGAACTTCCTGCTCTACAAGAAGCGGGCGCTCCAGCTCCTCGATCTGATGAAGCGTGGCGGCAAGGCGTGGTCGCTGTTCGTGTTCTCTTCCGCAAACGCGATCCGGAAGTACGAGATGCGGCAGCTGGTCGAGCTGGGCGTCAGCTGGGTCTGGATGGGCGTCGAGTCGGCCCGCACCGACTATTCGAAGCTGCAGGGCATCGACACGATCGCGTTGACGCGGGAGCTCCAGGCGCACGGCATCCGCGTGCAGGCGTCGACCATCATCGGTATGGAGCATCACACGCCGGTCAATCTGCCGCAGCAGATCGAACACGCCGTCGCGCACGACGCCGACTGCCATCAGTTCATGCTCTACACGCCGGTGCCGGGGACGCCGCTGCACGCCGGCATGCAGACCGATGGGCGCCTGCTCGACGGCATCGATCTCGCCGACATCCACGGCCAGTACAAGTTCAACTTCAGACATGAGCACGTCAGCCGCGACGATTCGAAGCGCTGGCTGGACTGGGCGTTTCAGCACGATTACGACGTGAATGGTCCCAGCGTGTTCCGCATGATGCGAACGATGTTCGACGGGTGGCAGCGGTACAAGACCGATACCGATCCCCGAATTCGCGCCCGCTTCGCGCATGAGGCGGCGAAGCTCGGACACGGGTACGGCGCCGCGCTGTGGGCCATGGAGAGGTATCTACGCGGCTCGAACTCCGCCGTGAGCGATCGCATCCTGGACCTCCGCCAGCGGATCGAACGGGATCTCGGGGGTCTCGCGCGCGCGATCGATCGCCTCGTCGGCCCGATTCTGTTGTGGTCGTCGCGACGCGACGCCGCCGCCTATCCGACGGGCCGGCCGCTCGAGCCCCAGACATTCGTTGACCGGCGCAACTGGACGTAGGGCCGCGTCCGCCTGACGCAGGCCGTATGACCGCCGTCATAGGTGCCCCTGCCGGTGACGTGCGAGCGTGAGTGGGGTCGGAGTGGGGTCAGACCCTCCTCTGACCCTCTGGGAGGAAGGATGAAACGGGCGCCACTTCTCGTCGCCGGCGTGCTGTGGCTCGGCGTCGAGGCCTCAGCGGACGAACGGACGACGTGCGCGACGGCCGACGCGGCGCCGACCGTCGGCATTCTGGTTGTCGACTACGAGCGAATACCGCGCCACATCTGGGCGCGAGCTGAGAGAAACGTGACGCTCATGTACCAGTCGATATCGGCCTCCACGACGTGGCGGCGGATTTACCCGGATGCGAAGGCCCCACCTGCCTCGCCTGCCCGAATCAACGAGTACCCGTTCACCGTTGTGATCCCGTCCGCAGTCATGGCGCCGCGGAAGAGCGACGGCGATCGCGTGCTGGGCCTCGCGCCATACAGTGGCGACAAACGAGGCCGGTTGGCGTACGTCTTCTATGACCGCATCGTGGCAGTGGCACGCCGGACTGGTGTCCACCCAGCCGAGATCCTGGCGTACGTCCTCGCGCACGAGATCGGGCATCTCCTGCTCCCGGTTCACGCCCACGCGGATGCCGGCGTCATGCGCGCCGAGCTGGATTTTCGGACGCTCCGGCCGATCCTCCACCGCGCCGGGCTCTTCACGCCCGATCAACGCGATCTGATCCGCTGGAGCATGTCATGCGAGTAAGTCCTCGTCCTTCGGCTCATGCGATGGATTCTTTTCCGGGAGTAAGGAGGCGACATATGGTGAGCAGGCGTTCGGCCGTGGTCGTTCTGGCGGCGTTGATCGTCTCAGGACTGCTTCCGGGCAGGCTCTACGCGCAAAGCGCGATTGCAGGCGTCGTCAAAGACGCGACGGGCGCCGTGCTGCCGGGCGTGACGGTGGAAGCAGCGAGTCCGGTGCTGATCGAAAAAGTGCGAACGGTTGTCACCGACGAGGCCGGGCAGTATCTGATCGTCGATCTGCGACCGGGCGTCTACTCGGTGACGTTCACGCTGGAGGGGTTCAGCACGCTGAGGCGTGACGGCATCGAGCTGCCGACCAGCTTTACGGCGACCGTCAACGCCGATCTGCGTATTGGCGCTCTCGAAGAGACGATCAACGTGTCCGGCCAGTCGCCGGTCGTCGACATGCGCAGCGCGACGCAGCAGCAGGTGCTGAACAAAGAGCTGCTCGAGTCCGTGCCCACGGGACGCAACCTCTGGGGGACCGGCGCGACCCTGACCGGCGTCACGCTCAACGCGCCCGACGTCGGCGGCACCGGTGGCATGCAGCAGGTCTACATGACCGTGCACGGATCGCAGGCCAGGGACAACGCCATCCAGGTCGATGGAATGAGCGTCAACGGCATCGAGGGCAACGGCGCCATCCAGCAGTACTTCAACCAGGGCATGTTCGAGGAATGGAGCTACCAGACGAGCGCGCTCTCGGCCGAAGTGCAGGGATCGGGCGTGCGGATGAACATGGTGCCGAAAGACGGCGGCAACATCTTCAAGGGCTCGATGTTCTGGTCGCACACGCCGGGAGAGTGGCAGAGCAACAACTTCACGAGCGCGCTCAGAGCGACGGGGCTCAGGGCGCCCAACCGCGTCGATCAGATCCTCGACCTCAACCTGGGCCTGGGCGGGCCGGTGGTGAAGGAGCGCCTGTGGTTCTTCAGCTCGTTCCGTCGGTGGGGCGTCGATCAGACCATCAGCGATTCCTTCTACAACTTGGATCCAACGTACCGGACGTACAAACCCGACCTGTCGCGGCCGACGGTCGACGATAACCTGATCAAAAGCGGCGTCGTGCGGCTGACGTATCAGATGACAAGCCAGCACAAGTTCGCCGCCTATCTCGACCGCATCGTCAAGTTCCGCGGGCACGAGTGCAACGCCCCCACGGCCGAGGAGGCCTGCGGCATCCGGTGGCCGAAGCTGTACTTCACGGCCCAGGCGAAGTACACCGGCACGCTGAGCAACCGGGTGCTCGTCGAGGCCGGCTGGTCTGAAAACAACGAGAGCTACAACACGCAAGCCACACAGGCAAGCGTGAAGCCGACCGACATCGGACGATCGGACCGCATCACGAGCGAGAAGTGGAGCTCGGTGATTGGTCCGTACTATTTCCGCGCGCCGATCCGTCACACGTTCGTCGGATCGCTGTCCTACGTGACCGGCTCGCATGCGTTCAAGACCGGGTTCCAGCTCGGCAAGGGCGGGAACAATCTGCAGCGCTCGTTCCCCAACGGCCTGGATCTCTACCAGGAGTATCGCAATGGCGTACCCGCATCGGTGGTCGTCTACAACACGCCCCAGGATGCGGCCGAGACGATCAAGTACGACCTGGGGCTGTACGCGCAGGACTCCTGGAAGTACAAGCGGCTGACGCTCAACCCGGGTCTGCGCATCGAGCTGTTCAACAGCTACATCCGCGAGAACGGCGCCCCCGCCGGCCGGTTCGTGCCGGCCCGACACTTCGACGCCATCGAAGACATGCCCAACTGGAAGGATACGGCGCCGAGGTTCGGGCTCGTGTACGACGTGCTCGGCGACGGTAAGACCGCCGTGAAGGCGCACGTCGGCAAGTACGTGACCGCCTTCTCGACGACGGGGTTCGCGGAGGTCTACGACCCGATGGTCGTTCAGACCGATCGCCGCACGTGGTCGGATCCGAACCGCGACGACATCGCGCAAGACAACGAGATCGGGCCGGTGCAGACGCCGTTCAACATCAGCGGCGTCACCGTCCGAACGCCGGATCCGGACATCGAGCGGCCGTATCAGTGGGAGTACAACGTCGGCGTTCAGCGCGAGCTCACCAACGGCCTCTCCATCTCGGCCGGTTGGGTGCGGCGTGAATTCCGCCGCTTGTTCTGGACCGACAACGTGCTGACGACGTTCGACGACTACACAGCCGTTCAGATTCTGAGCCCGCTCGACGGGACGTCGATCCCTGTCTACAACCTCAACGTGGCCAAGCGCGGGCAGGTGCGGCAGATCGACAAGAACTCGGACCGGAACCGGCGCTCGTACAACGGCGTCGACATCGGGTTCACGTCGCGCGTGGGCGGCGGCAACCTGTTCGGAGGGGTCAACGCCGGCCGCCAGATCGCGACCATCTGCGAGGTCGACGATCCAAACAACCTGCGGTTCTGCGACCAGCACGACCTCGACGTCCCGTATTTGACGCAGTTCAAGCTGGCCGGGATGTACCCGCTGCCGTACGGCGTCCAGTTGAGCGGCAGCTGGCAGGGTTATCCAGGCGCACAGTTCAGCGGCTCGGGCGACGTGGCGGAGCCGTCGTTGAACGTGAACTACATCGTCGACCGAACGATCGTGCCGACGCTCACGCAGTCGAGCGTGACGGTGCAGCTCGTCGAGCCGGGCACGAAGTTTCTGAAGCGATGGAACCAGATCGATGTCCGGCTGGGGAGGAAGTTCCAGTTTCGCAACGTGAACGTCCAGGGGCAGTTCGACATTTTCAATCTCCTGAATTCGAGCAGCATCCTGGCGGTGACCCAGACGTTCGGGCCTTCGCTCGACCGTCCGACGCGAATCCTGCAGGGCCGGTTGTTCGCGGTCGGAGCGCAGGTGAACTTCTAATCTAAGCAGGTTGCTGGGAAAGCGAGCCACCTGAAGTGAGAAGTGAGAAGTCAGAAGTGAGAAGCAGTTGGAAAGGCGATATCGGGCAGGAGAGGGAGTAAGGCCATGAGAAGAACTTCGATGCTGCTCGGGATGGGTCTGGGGGCCCTGGCCCTCGCGTTGACGCTGCCGCCCGCTGACGTTGCCGCCCAACAGCTTGGCGACAACGCGACGATCATCGTGCCCGCCGGCACGATCAAGAACACGAGGCAGGTGCTCGTCGTGAAGGGCGCGCCCAAACCCACCACGACCAAGGTGGGGAACTGCGGATCCGGTGAGGTCCACTGGCAGGATGCGGATCTCGTTGACCGTGCACTCCCCCCTGGACGGGAGGGGCGCGGTGGGCCGGGCGAGAAGTTCCCCAGCGTGGCGGCGCAGGTGGCGGTGAGTTTTCCCGGCGTTGCCGGATTCACGGAGCTCAAATCCGGCTGGCATTTGGGCAGCTACCGCGCTGGAGGCAAGTGCGGTCCGGGTTACGACGTGTACGTCGCGCACATCATCGCGATCCAGTAAGTGGTAACGAAGCTCCACCTCAAACCGACGAGTGTCGCTTCGTTACTAGATCCGCGGCCGCTCGTGCGGCCGCGGCTAAGCCGTGGTTGCACGGCAGATCTGACACATTCGTACACATTCGGGCCGTGCAAGCACGGCTTGGCAACGAGGTGTCGTCATGGTAAGAAAGACTGAAACAGGCTCAAAGGCTACACGCCGGACTTTTCTTGCTGGAGCGGCCGCAGGGATCGCTGGAAGCACGTTGCGCGGCGTGCAGGTCGCCGCTCAAGCTCAATCCACGCAAGAGCTGGTGACTGACGTCGTCGTCGTCGGATCCGGCATCGCTGGCCTGACGGCAGCGGTTCGAGCGCAGAAAGCCGGCGCGCGCGTGATTGTGCTCGAGAAGGCGTACGAATCGGGCGGCACGACGGCCCATTCCGAAGGAGGCGTCGCGAACAGCGCCTACGCCGCCATGCGCGAGAGCGCGCCCGACGGCGACCCCGACGTGCAGCGTACCGTGTCCGAAAACGTCGACAGGTGGGCCGCATTCATGGACGACCTTGGCGCGCCCGTCGGGGGAAGCGGAGCGCCGGGGACAAACTCAGGCCGATCGATCGCGCCGGTCATGTGGGTCAACTTCATGGTCAGGACGGTCGAAAGCGGTGGCGGCAAAGTCCTGGTCGAGACCCCGATGCTTCGCGTGTTGACCAACCGCCAGGAAGAGGTGGTCGGCGTCCTCGCGGACAGTCCCAAGGGACTGATTCGTATCCGGGCCAAATCGGTCGTGCTCGCCACCGGCGGATGGATGGGCAATGCGCAACTGGTGCAGCAGCACATCACACGGCATTTCTCGAGTCTGCGTCAGCGCAACGCGGGGTTCTACGACCGCAAGCCGCCGTTCCTCGGTGATGGCTTGTTCGCCGCCCTGCAGCTCGGCGGGCAGCCTTCGACGGGCGGCTGGGATTCGTTCTACGGGCATCTGCTGCCGGCCCGGCCCGGGAAAATCACGAACCCGATGGCCAACTGGTCCGCCTACTTTTCGCCGCAGAGCGTCGCGGTGAACCGGTGGGGCCGGCGCTTCACCGACGAGGGCGCGGGCAAGCTGTCTGGCAGAAAGTTTCCTCGTGGTGGCGAGCAGAACTGTGTCCAGGAGGTCGCCCGGCAACCCGACGCGATGGCCGCTTACGTGTACGATGACGTGATCTACAAACAGTTCGCGTGCGAAAACTGTGGTCTGGGAGGCATCGACAAGTACATCGCGTACAAGATGTCGGGTGCGCCAACCGCCATGGCCGACACGCTGTCGGAGCTCGCCAAACAGATGGAAGCCTGGGGGATCGGGGTCTCGGCCGAGGCCCTCCTTCACGACGTCACCGAGTACAACCTGGCGGCCGAGAACGGAAAGACGTGGGCGCTGCCCATTCCAAAGCAGAACGCCAGCCAGGCCTTCGTTCTCAAGAATCCTCCCTACTACGCGATTCTGGGACAGGCAGGCATCACGTCGACACACGGCGGAATACGGGTCAACACGCTAGGCCAGGTCCTCCACCGAAGCGGCAAGCCGATCGCCGGTCTCTTCGCCGCCGGCGTGGATATCGGCAATTTCAACAACTGCACGTACCTGGGGAATCTGACCCTTGGAGCCGCTTACGGCTACGTATCCGGGGGCAGCGCGGCAAAGCAGCCCGCACCCAGGGGCGGGTGGGAAGTCACTTCGATAACTGAGGGCTGAGTCAGGGGATCGAATCGCGGTGACGACTCCGAATTCCTTGCGGGATGAGGTGAGCCCATGAAGCCTCCCAGTTCCTCGCCTGGAACGAGCAGACAGCTGGCTCGGCTGTCTGTCGGCCCGGCTTTCGCCGTCGTGGGTCTATTCGTGCTCGGGCTCACGATCGGTCACGCCAACCAGGCCGCGCGTTCGGGCGAGGAACTGTACATCGATCGCTTCGGATGCTGGAATTGCCATGGGCAAACCGGCACGGGGGGTGCCGGTCCGTCCATTCTCAAGTCGCAGCTGCCGCTGCGGAAATTCGTCCAGTCCGTGCGGCTTCCGACCGACACAATGCCGCGTTTTTCCCAAGGCCTGGCGTCCGACGCCGACCTGGCGATCGTGTATCGCTGGCTGGACGGCGTCGAGGCCGTTGAGACTCCGCTTCCGGTCGCGTTCACTCTCAAGGCTTCCGCAGAAGTCGCCGCGGACGGCCAGAAGACAGCGGAAACGGAAGTCGCGCTGACGGCGCGAGCGGCCGATACCGCCTCCGGTATTCGCAACGCGGCGTCGTTGCGCTATCGACTCACGCTCGCACAGGCGAACGCTCCGGTCGCCAATCGAAAGGTCGAATGTCAACTGGCCGGCCGAGCCGGCTGGTCGGCGTTCACGACCGACGAGCACGGGGAAGCGCTGCTCGGTCCCGATCAAGGCTTCGTCTTGCTCGACGCGCCGCAGCAGGAGGAGAAGCAGGCAGCAGCCCGGTTGCGCGTCGCCCTGGCGCCCGGTCGATACGCGCTTCTGCTCGAGGCCCTCGATGAGGCCGCGGCCGGCCCCGTTGTGGTCGGCATTGGAACCGCCATTCTGAACGTCGAGTAAGCAGGAAAAGTGAGGATCACGATGAAGCTCGTCAGTCGGCTCACCGCCGGGATGTCGGTCGCGCTTGGCGTTGGTGCCCTCGGCTGGCTGCTCGCTCTCCCCGCCGTGCAGGCTCAGGCGCCGGCGCCGATACCGCCGCACCCCTCGACGCAGCTGCACGCCAATCTGGTGACGCCCCGCCAGATGGAGAAGTGGGAGAAGGAGCTGTCGAACTGGGGCCGCTGGGGCCCGAAGGACGAGCGCGGGACGCTGAATCTGATCACACCACAGAAGACGCAGGCGGCCCTGCGCCTGGTGAAAGAAGGCATCTCGGTGTCGCTCTATCGCTTTCCGGATCTTCAAAAGGCCGTCGACACCGGCAACATGAACGCCGAGACGAAGCACTGGATGACGTCGATCGACCCTCAGACCGGGAGAGTCCGCGGCGCGCTCGACGCGATCAGCTTCGCGGTCCACGACGGCGGCAACACCCACATGGACGCGCTCTGCCACTACGCGGTGCAGAGCGATCGAGACCATCCTGTCGTCTATAACGGGCACCCGCAGGATCTGGATGAACACGGCTGCAAGGCCGACGCGATCGATCGGATGGGGCCCGGCTACATCACGCGCGGCATCCTGGTCGACATGCCGCTCTTGAAGGGGGTGGAGTGGCTCGAGGCGCGCACGCCGATCTACGTGGCGGATCTCGAAGCCTGGGAGAAGTTCGCGGGCATCAAGGTCGGCAGCGGTGACGCGCTCTTCATCCGCACGGGCCGCTGGGCGCGGCGCGCGAAGACCGGTCCGTGGAACGCGGCGCGTGAAATCGCGGGACTGCACGCGTCGGTGCTGCCGTGGTTGAAGGCGCGCGACGTCGCGATCATCGGCGGGGAAGGCGTGGCCGACGCCCAGCCGTCGGGCGTCGAGGCCTGGCCGCGGCCGATTCACGACATTGCCTTGCCGATCATGGGCACGCCGCTCGTGGACAACGGCTATTTCGAGGATCTCGCGCCTCTCGCGGCCCGCTTGAAGCGGTGGGAGTTCATGGTCTCGTGGACGATGATGCCGATCCCGCATGGGACCGCCACGCCGTTCATGGGTCTCGCGACGTTCTGAAGGAAGGAACAGCTCGAGCACGCGTTGTCGAGCCTCTGAGCCGACAACGCGTGGCCGGACGATGTGTGTGAGGTGTGCCATGGTAAGAGATCGAGAGGCCGGCTCGAAGGTTTCACGCAGGATTTTCCTTGGCGGCGCCGCCGCGGGCGCGGCCGCGGGCACGTTGGGAGGTTTCTCGCGTGCGGCCGCTCAGGCTCCGGCCATCGCGCAAGACGTCCGGACCGACGTGGTCATCGTCGGCAGCGGCATCGGCGGCCTGACCGCCGCGGTGAGGGCACAGAAGGCCGGTGCGCGCGTGATCGTGCTGGAGAAGGCCTACGAGCCTGGCGGCACGACCGCACACTCGGAAGGAAGCGTCGCGAACAACCGCTTCGAGACCATCCGTGAGGACACGCCGCTTGCCGACCCGGAAGTCCAGCGCACCGTGTGCGACAACGTGCCCCGGTTCTACGAATTCATGGACCGTCTCGGCGCGCCGATCGCCGGAGGCGGAGGGGGCGGCGGCCGCGGTGGCCCGCCCCAGGCTGGGGGCGGCGCGCCGCCCGCCGGGGCGGGGCGAGGCGCGGCGCCAGGCGGAGGCGGCGGAAGCCGATCCATCGCACCAGTCGCGTGGGTCAACTTCATGGTCGAGGAAGTCGAAAGCGCCGGCGGAAAGGTGCTGCTCGAAACGCCGATGCTCCGGTTGCTCACGAACCGGCTCTCCGAGGTGATCGGCGTGCTCGCGGAAGGACCGGACGGCCCGATTCGCATCCTTGCCAAATCGGTCGTCCTCGCCACCGGCGGTTGGATGGGCAACGCGCAGATGGTGACCCAGAACATCACGCGGTACTTCGGAAACCTCCACCAGCGGAACGCGAGTTTCGGCGGGCGGAAACCGCTCCTGACCGGTGACGGACTCCTGGCCGCGATGCAACTGGGTGCCGCGACATCAGAAGGCGGGTTCGATGGTTTCTATGGCCACATGATGCCGGCCAGACCCACCAAGCCGATGCACAACCCGCTCAGCACCTACTCGATGTACCACGGACCCTACTCGGTCGTGGTGAATCTGCACGGCCGGCGCTTCGCGGACGAAACGCAGGGCAAACAGACAGGCAAACCGCGAGGCGGCGGCGAGCAGCTGATCAACCAGGAAGTCGCCCGGCAGCCCGAAGCGACGGCGGCCTACATCTGGGACGAGTCGGTGAACGTGGAGCGCGCGTGCGCCGACTGTGCGTTGGGTGATAAGGACAAGTTCCCGGCCTTTCGCGATATCGGGGCGCCCGTCGCCACGGCCAATACTCTGGCGGAGCTCGCCGATCAGATGGAGCGCTGGGGGCGCGGGATTCCGGCGGCAGAAGTCATGCGACAGCTCACCGAGTACAACCAGGCGGCAGAGAACGGCAAGGCCTGGGCCTTGCCCATTCCCAAGGCGATTGCGGCACAGGCCGCTCCGATCAAGCAGCCGCCCTTCTATGCGGCACTGGGGCAGGCCGCCATCACCGCGACCCACGGTGGGCTTCGCGTGAACGCACAAGGCCAGGTCCTCTCGAGGACCGGCCGGCCGATCAGAGGGCTCTACGCAGCCGGCGTCGACATCGGCAATTTCAACAACTACGTCTATCACGGGAATCTGTGCATCGGCGCCGCGTATGGCTACGTGTCCGGAGACAACGCGGCGAAGCAGGCCGAGCCGCGTGGCGGCTGGGACATTGGTTCCCTCACCACCGGATGAGGGGTGGTGCGACAACTTCGTTCAGCCGAAGGTGGCGTGGGATCTCGCCGACCTCATGCGGCTGATCCCTGCCCAGGGAGCACGCGCCTCGTCACGTGCTCGGGCGTCACTCGCTCGCCGTGCGCCGGACCGGGGTCTGGATTGAACACGTCTTCTGCTGACCCGCAACGGCCGGCTGTTTCTCGTCGTGAGAGGCGGGCCAACCGCCTCCTATTCCTGCCAGGCGATGCGTTCCAGCTCCAGGGCTTTCGGGAACAGCACGCGGTCTTCCAGGTGCAGGTGACGGTGCAGGTCGCACTCGAACTCGGCGAGCTCGGCCATGCACGCTCGGTAGCTGGCGCAGCCGTCGGGAGGCGTCCGATAGTCCCGCGTCAGCTGGCGAATCGCACGCAACGCTTCGGCCGCGTGGCGGTGCTCCCGCTCCAGCATGCGAATCGGATTCTCGACCGTGCCGAACGGACTGTTCGAGACGACGCCCGGATCGGCTGAGTACCGGGCGAGGTCGCGCAGGTAGGGGAACAATAGATGTTCCTCCTTGAGCAGATGATGGAACAGATCCAGGCGAAGCTGCTCGACATGCCAGCGGACCTGCGCCAGCTCCGGATGTCGCCGCCCGTGCACGGTCTCCAGTGTCGCCAGCGCGCTGCCGATGGAGGGCAGCGCGTTGCGGACGTACGTGTGATGGTGCGACACGATGTGGTCGATGAGCGGCTCGATCTGCCAGTCGGCCGCCTCGCCTTCGCCTGTCGTCGAACGCAGCGCGTCGAGCTCGCGCATGGCCATTGGACTCTTCCACACTCACGGTACCGAGCGGAGGAGCGATGTCCTATGATGATCGTCATACCGCGAGAGCACTGAGGCGATGGGCGTGGTGACGGATGAGCTCGTGCGGCGGATCGCGATTTTCCGCGGCCTGAGTTTTTGGAGGACCGCCAACCGATCGCGGCGGTGGCGTGCGTGCGCTTCGTCGTGCTCGATCGCGACGCGCTCGAGTCGCTGGCGCTCGTGCCGGGGTGTGGGGCGGCGCCCCACGTGAGCTAGGGACTGGCGGGGCGATGCGTGACGAGCCGCGGCTCCCACCTCGGGCAGCGTTCACAGTCGTGGGCGCCCAGAATCCTTGGCCCGCCGTCCCGAAGACACGTCCATTGCGTCAGCCAGCCGTCCAGCCACAGCGGGGCGTCGGCCAGCATGGGGACGGCCCAGCAGCAGTCCCACCGCGAATCGTCCGCCAGCGTGCGCCCATCAGGCGAGGAAGAGCGCTGGCTGGCACACCGCACGTAGGTGCCATCGCCTGCTCGCGACAAGAATCCGGTGTCGACGAGCACGCGCAGCGCGGCTCGGCACACCGGGCCGCTCGCATCACCGAGGCATCGCGCCTGGCCGAGCCGGAGTCGCAAGTCCGGCGCATCGACAAATGCGCGTCGAATGCTTCGCACGAGGTCGATGGGGAGCGTTTGCTGCGCCATTCCTTGACAGCTCCTTGTGCCAATCGGGATCGGCTTCGCAAGCCGCAGGCTAATCGATGGCGCGCTTCCCATGTATGACGGCCGTCATACCGTTCGGCTCCGTGCAAACGTCAGAGTGTATGAGACACAAAGGAGGCCTCCGATGATGAGTGGGCTTCGTGTAATCGGCGTCGCAGCCGTGTGTGTGTTCGGCGCGACTTCGGCGGCCGCGCAGCAGCGAGGTGCGGCGCCAAACGCGCCGCCGAGAGTATTTGTGTACTGCGATCCCTGCACCGTCGAAGCGGGGAAGAGCACCGTTGTTCACGCGTACGCCGAAGACCCGAACCGTAAGCCGCTGACGATCCGCTGGTCGGCGAAGGCCGGGAGCTTCGCCAACGCCTCGGAGCGCGAGACCGAGTGGACCGCTCCGGCTCGGGACGGGAAGGTTGAGGTCACGGCGGTCGCCGACAACGGCAGCGTGACGGCGTCCAACACGGTGATGATCACCGTGCGGGGGCCTCGGAAGCCGTAAGCACGGCTTCCCGCGTTCCTGATGAGCGGGTGAGCGAAGCACTGTCCGGACCTCGTATGACGCCCGTCATAGCCACAGCCGCTGCGAGGGACCTATGCTGGGTCAGAGGATGAGAAAGGAGCTCCATATGAGATTCTTCAAGACGTTCCTGTTTCTGGCCGCGCTGGGCGCGGCGGTCGGGCTCTCGGGAGGTTGGGCTGGGGCCCAGGCTCCCCAGTTTCATCAGGAGGTGAAGGTGCGCGGGGCGGCCATGGCCGGCAGCACCACCGACGCCATCCTCACCTTCAGCGGTCCGTTCTCGGTCCCGGGCGTGTCCCTGGCCCAGGGCACCTATGTGTTCAGCCGACCGTCCGCTGGCGTGCTCCAGGTGCTCAGCGCCGATCGCGAGCAGGTGTACACACAGACCTTCACCATTCAACTGACGCGGGCCACCGCGACCGATGACTTCGAGGTACGCTTTGCCGAACCGTCCGTGGTGGGCGCGCCGCAGCGGGTGGTGGCGTGGTTCGCGCCAGGCGCGAGGGTCGGCCAGGAATTGATCTACTACAAGCGTCAGGCCGCCGGCGGCGAGTCCCACTGAGGAGCAACCCTCGACGGATTTCGCGCCCGCGGCTGTGGCCGGACCGGCGACTCGCTCGCCGGTCCGGCGCGCGTCCTCAGTGCGGATTGCGAAATTAAGAATCAAGACGGGTTTGGCGCACGGCGCGCCTGCGAGGGGAGCGGCGCGGGGCGTAGGGGTCCCCGCAAGCGACCGAGCCGGGGTGTGGGGCGGAGCCCCACGTGAGTTTAATTCTGACGCGCGCCGGCGCGCGTAGGACGTATGAGAACCACTCTGGTTTTCCTCCTTGCGGTCCTCGTGGCGGCGTCCGGAGCGGCGCAGGCCTCGCGGCACCGACTCCAACCCGGCGACTTGCCGAATCCGTATCGCACGATCGAGAATCACTTCAAGCTCGCCGAGGGGAGATGGTGGGAGTCTGCCAGCGCCGTCGATATCGACGCTGACGGTACCTCTGTCTGGGTGGCCGATCGCTGCGCCGCCGACAACTGCGCCGGCTCCAGGTTGAACCCCGTGCTGAAGTTCGATGCAGGCGGGAATCTCGTCCGCAGGTTCGGCGAACGGATGTTCAACCTTCCCCATGGCATTCACGTGGATCGCGACGGGAACGTCTGGGTGACCGACGCGGAGGGACCAGCGGAGGGACCAAACGAAGCGAACGCGAGTCGACTCGGCAAGGGTCACGCCGTGTACAAGTTCAGCCCCGACGGCAAGGTCCTGCTGACGCTTGGAACGCCGGGAGTTGCCGGCGACGGGACCGGCGAGCGCCTCAACGAACCGTGCGATGTCGCGACCGCCCCGAATGGCGACATCTTCGTCGCCGATGGCCACAGCGGCCAGGACCCGAATGCTCCGGCGCATACCGTGGCGCGCATTGCGAAGTTCACGAAGGAGGGGCGATTCCTGATGTCGTGGGGCCGGCTGGGAGGGGATCCGGGGGAGTTCAGGACGCCGCACGGTCTCGCGTTCGACTCTCGAGGCCGGCTCCTGGTCGCCGACCGCGGCAACGATCGGATTCAGATCTTCAGCCAGGAAGGGACATTTCTTGGCGCGTGGAGACAGTTTGGCCGCGTGAGCGGCATCTTCATCGACGGAAACGACGCGCTCTACGCCGCGGACTCGGAGTCAGATGACCGATCGAATCCCGGCTGGGCGCGTGGGGTTCGGATCGGGAGCGCCGCCGACGGCAGGGTCCGCTATTTCATTCCCGCCCCGGACGCGGAAGGCACAGCTCTCATCGAAGGCGTTGCGGCGGATGTCCACGGCGCGGTGTTCACCGCGGCAATCCGCGGCGGCGCGTTGGCGCTGAAGAAGCACGTCAGGTAAGGGCGAGCGCCTCGAGCGCGCTCCGATCGATCAGCAGGAAGCCGTCTTTCTCGGTTCGGACGATGTCTTCCTTTCCCCAGCGGCTCATGATGCGAATGGCCGTCTCGATCGTGGTGCCGATCATGTCGGCCAGCTCCTGGCGTGACAGCGCCATCGGGATGAACACGCCGTCTTTGCGCCGCTGTCCCATGTCGTCGGCGAGCTTCAGAAACAGCCGCGCGAGGCGCGGTTCGATGTGGCCGCCCGAGAGCTCGGTGAGCCGGTTGGTCAGGTCGACCAAGCGCCGCGTGAGCCCCACCAGCAGGCCCCGTACCAGGGTCGGGTGGGTCTCGAGCAGCGCAAAGAACGCCGGCCGCGGCAGGAGCAGGCACGTCGTCTGCGCCACGGCCACCGCGCTCGCCGGGTAGGGCCGGGTTTCGTAGACCGCGACGGCGCCGACCGAGTCGCCCGGGCCGAAAATCTCGAGGATGACGTCGGTGCCGCGCGCCGTGACCTTGAATACCTTCACGCGGCCGACGATCACGGTATAGAGGAAATCCGACGGATCGCCTTCGGAAAAGAGCATCGCCCCCTTGTCGAACTCTCGCACCAGGGCGACCGCAGTCAGCCGTTGGCGGTCTTCCGGCGTGAGCCGATGGAAGATCGGACTCCGGCGCAGCATCTCGTCGATGGGCGGTTGCACGCCGCCATCGTATCGCACATGACCTGTGTCATACCGCCCGGTCCCGGGTCCTGGCTACGATTGGCGGCGATGTGGGAGCGCCGGTGTGTAGCGCAGGACTTCAGTCCTGCCTACCGCGGCGCTACACCGTCTTGAAAACTGCTGTCGTGGCGATGGAGGAGGGCGGGTCATGGTCGATCGGCTGGAGGATGCGACCGTCGGCGAGATTGTGGCGGCAGATTCCCGTGCCGCGGGGGTATTCGACCGGTTCGGCATCGATTTCTGCTGTGGCGGCCGCCGATCGTTGACCGACGCGTGCCGTTCGGCCGCGGCGGATCCGTCGGCTGTCGTCAATGCGCTCGGCACCCTGCCGCCGCGGGCGCAGGGTCACACCGACGTAGGCGACTGGCGACTGGATCGCATCATCGACCACATCATCGCGACACATCACAGCTACGTTCGCTCCGTCATCCCGACGATCTCCTGCCATCTTGCGACATTGCGGGACGTGCACGGCGCGCGCCATCCCGAGCTGGCCTGTATCGCGACGGTGTTCGACGAGCTCGGCGCCGACCTCGAGCAGCACCTGGCGAAGGAGGAGCACGTCATCTTTCCCTACATTCGCGATCTCGCCGAACACGCCGAGCGGGGCTTTGGCGTCTTCCTGAGCCCGTTCGGCACGGTGGAGACTCCTCTGGCGATGCTGGAACGCGAGCATCGCGAGGCCGCCGACGAGATGCGCGTCATCCGCGAGCTGACCGACGGCTACGCCGTTCCTGCCGATGGCTGCGCGACCTACGCGGCCTGCATGTCCGAGCTCGAGGAATTCGAGCACGACCTGCATCAGCACGTGCACCTCGAAAACAACGTGTTGTTCCCGAAGGCGGTGGCCCTGGAACACGCGCCGCGGCTCCCCAACGGACGCTGATATCCGCCGCCGCTCCATGGGTTCAGAGAGGCCCCTTATGCACCGAGTCCGCCTTTTGGCCCACGTGACCCTGGTCTTCAGCCTCGTCGCCTTCTTGCTGACGATCGGCGACTATCTTGCGCTGCACGACATCAACCACGACTACGTGAGCGCCGCGGTGCTGCGATCTCTGGACGCGGCGCCGCCGGTCCTGCCAGCCTGGACGGCCACTCCAGGCGAGTGGGCGATGGTCAGCGGCAGTCTGTTCTTCCGCGCGGGCTTCCTGCTTCTCAATGTGATGACGCTGGCGCTCTGCGCGCGAGCGTTGAAGCGCCTCCGCGCGGCCGCGTGACTCGTCGTCAGGTGACGCCGATTGCCATGATTCGACTTGGCGCCCAAGTGGTGACTCGGCCTGCCATGAGCGAGGCCGCGGCGAGAGCCGAGGCCGAGTCGAATGGTGCGGAAGCGGGGATTTGAACCCCGACTGGATTGCTCCAACTAGCTCCTGAGGCTAGCGCGTCTGCCGTTCCGCCACTTCCGCGAGTGGTCGAGATTTCGTCGGGCCGGAACAGTCAGTATATCGCAGCTAAAACCGGCGTTCCAGTTTCGAGAGCCGGATCTGGTGGCCGTCGAGACGTTGGGAGTGAAGGCCGATCGCGTCCGCGAAGATCCGGAGATCGTCCCGCAGACTCTCGGCGACGACGTCGAAGTGGCGCCGCGTGTCTTCCGAGAGTTGCCGCATCTCCTGGCACATCTCCCGGCGCATCTGCCGCATCTCCTGGCGGAGTTGCCGCATCTCCTGGCGGAGTTGCCGCATCTCCCGGCCCAGCCGATCGAAGCGCCGGTCCGTCGAACGATTGAGCTGGCTGACAGTCATCGGCTTGCGAGGTGTGCGCATCATAGCATCGTCGGTCCATGCGACGAAGATGCCAAGACGTCTGTCAAGAAAACAGGCGTGATTCGCGCGATCGTGAATCAGGCAGGACACCGATGTGGCAGATTCTGCAGCACGTTCCGAGCTGAGGGTTTGCGGAAATGATCTCGGGCCGAACGCGCCTTCCCGAGCCCTAAGTCCGGACCCCCGAATCCCGAGTCCCGAATCTCGAGTCCCGAATCTCGAGCGCTATCCGATGAGCCGCTGCACCGCCTGCCGGTTCACGTCGATCCTCATCTTCTGCTTCGCCTTCACCATGAACGCGCTGAAGAAGCGGTTCCGCTTGTCGTTCAACAGCTCCTCGCGAAAGCGATCCTTATTGGCGGCGATCTCGGTCGGCGTCACTTCCAGCTTTTCGACGACCTTGATGAGCGCCGTACCGGTGGTCGTCGTAATCGGCTCGCTGATTGCTCCCTGCGGGAGCGAGAACGCGGCCTCGATTACCTCCGGCGCCTGACCGAGTCCCGGAATCGGCGCGTCGCGCGTGATGGGCTCGGTGGTCTCCGGCGTGAAGCCGCTGGCCTTGACGGCCCTCTCGAAGTCCGGCGCGTTCTTCACCTTGGCCAGGACGTCGGCCGCTTTCTTCTTCCCCAGATCGCGCGCCTTCTCGGTGACCACGGCCTCGCGGACCAGGTCCTTCGCCTCGTCCAGCGCCGGCACGTACGAATCCTTCCTGTCGACGAGGGTCAGGAACACGAACCCGCGGCTCGTCGCAATCGGACCGGCGACGCCGCCCTGCGCGACGTCGAACGCGCTGGCAGCGACCTCGGGCGAGGCGCCGAGCGAGAGAATCGGCTCCCCGCGCGCGAAGTATCCCGACTCCTCGACTTTCAGTCCGCGCGCGGCGGCCGCCGTGTCGAGGTCGGCAGGCTTCGTGATCTGCGCCTGCAGGCTCTGCGCGAGATCGGCGGCCTGTGTCTGCGCGCGCTCGAAACCGATCTGATCGGTGAGCTGCTGGCGCACGTCGTTCAGGCCGCGGGTCGTGCCTTCTTTCTTGTCGACCAGCTTGATGATGTGGTAGCCGTATTGCGTTTTCACGAGCTCGCTGATTGCGCCGGGCTGCAGCGCAAACGCGGCCGTGTCGAACTCGGGCACCATGCGCCCGCGGCCGAAGAAATCCAGGTCGCCGCCCTGCGGCGCCGTGCCTTCGTCTTCGGAGCTCTTCTTCGCCAGCTCCGCAAAGTCCGCACCCGCCCTGGCCTGCTTCAGCAACTCCTCGGCGCGCGCCCTCACGACCGCGTCGTCCTTGCCCTCCGTCTTGAGCAGGATGTGGCTGGCGCGGATCTGCTCGGGCGTTTGGTACTGCGAGAGGCTGTCGTTGTACGCGCGCTCGAGATCGGCCTGCGAGACGACGACCTTCGCGCGCAGACCCTCCACATCGGCCAGGAGGTACTTGATCTTCCGCTTCTCCGGAATCCGAAAGGTCTCTTTGTTCGCCTCGAAGTGGCTCGCGAGCTCGGCGTCGGTCGCCGTCACGTCGGGCTTGAAGCTGTCTGTCGGGAACGTGACGAGCGCCAGCTTCACCTTGTCGTTGCGGCGCCGGTATTCCTGTTCGACGTCCTTCTCGGGAATGTCCATCCATCCGGTGACCGATGCGCGGAGCTTCTCGACGACCAGCGACCGGCGGACGCTTTCCTCGAAATCAGTCGTCGCGAGCGGCGGGCTCTGCATGCCGAGCAGCTGGCGATAGCGCTGCTCGCCGATGAACGCGCCGTTTTCCTGGAACGACGGAATCGCCATGATGCGCGCGCGAACTTCTTCGTCGCTCACGCGGATGCTCACGCGCTCGGCTTCGACCAGCGCGGCGCGTTCGTCGACCATCTGCTGCAGGATCTGCTGGTCGACCCCCAGCTGCCGGAGCAGCTGCTCGTTCATGCTGCCGCCGTACGCCGACTGGTAAGCCTGGATCTGCGATTGATACAACCGCCGGAACTCGTCGCCCCGAATCTCGAGGCCCTCGACGACCGCCACCGTATCGGTGGCGGCGAGGTCGGCCGACGTGTCGCGCAGGAAGTCGGGGATGTAGAAGATGACGAATGCGAGGCACACGAGCCCCAGGCTCCATTTGAGCCAGCCTTTGTGCCGCCGCATCCGGTCGAGCATCGTCATTGCAATATCCTCAAGAAGCCCTGAGTCGACAGTTCACAGTTAACAGTTGACAGGTCACCCCAACTGTCGACTGTTGACTGTCAACTGTCGACTGGCCGATAGCCGCCAGAAAACCTGATCGTATGCCATGAACTTGCGGCGTGGCAAGCAGTTACCGGCTGCCGTGTGGTATATTCGCATCACGACCGGCCCCCGCCGGACCGTGGCGACCGAATGCCTCCAGCCAGTCGAGCTAGTGTGTCCACAGGTCGCCGACGGTCGAGCCCCGCGGGCCGCGGCCGCGTGGCGGCGGTCCGCGCCAGCGCATTGGCGGCGGGGAAGACCATTGCCAAGCCGCGCCGCCGATCGGACGTGTCGTCGGCCGGGACCGGACTCGACCTCGCCACCCGCTTGCGCGTGTTTCAGCGCACGCTCCGCAACCGAGTGGAGCGGCGCGACGTCCTGCTCGACATGGTTCGCTCCGTCAACGCCACGCTCGAACCGGAAGAAATTGCCGAGCTCGTCATCGATCGTGCGGCCTCGTGGATCCCCGCGACGTGCTGGGCGCTGGTGTCGGTCGATCAGTCGGCCCAGCTGGCGGTGCTGGCCGACCGCGGGCTCGAGCCGGCACACGGCGCCGCGGTGTCTGGCATCGCCGCCTGGGTGATGGAGCGGGGCGAGGCGTTCGCGACGGCGGACCTCGCGCGCGACAGCCGCGTCACCGATCAATCGGCGGTCAGCGTGCTGGCGCTTCCACTCAGTTGCCGCGGGCGGCACGTCGGGGCACTCATCGGCCTCGATCGGCTGCCGTCGGCGAGAGAACCGCGGCTCGCCCCCCCGATTCTCCGCGCCGTGAGGGCGCTGCTCGAACCGGCCGCGGCGGCGCTCGACAACGCGCTCCTGCTCAAACGCACTGAAGCGTTGTCGGTGACCGACGACCTGACCCAGCTGTACAACTCGCGGTATTTGAATCTGGTGCTTCGGAAGGAAACCAAGCGGGCGTCGCGCAGCGGCCGGCCGCTGTCGCTGTTGTTCATCGATCTCGATGGGTTCAAGTCGGTCAACGACACGCATGGACACCTCTGCGGGAGCCGGGCGCTCGTCGAGGCGGCCGGCGTCATCCGGGGCAGCGCCCGTGAGACCGACGTGGTCTCCCGCTTCGGCGGGGACGAGTTCGCGCTCGTGCTGCCCGATACGGGCGGCGAGGGCGCCTACGCGGTGGGCGAGCGCATTCTCGAGCGGATCGCGGCCCACAAGTTCCTGTCCCGCGAGGGCTTGTCCATCCACCTCACCGCGTCGGTCGGGGTGGCCACACTGCCCGACGTCGCGGCCTCGGCCGACGAGCTGGTTCACGCCGCCGATTCAGCCATGTATGCGGTGAAGGATCGAGGGAAGAACGGTATCCTGGCCGCTGGCGCTCCCGCCGATACGTGAGTCGTTGGTCGTTCGTCATTAGTCGTTAGTCAGGGTCGCTCATCAGTTTTCACTGGCTGCACATCATCGCCCGCTGCTGCACAGCCCGCCAGGGGCCTTTGTCGCCCGGGGTGGTCCGGGCCGCCGACTATCGACTAGCGACTATCGACTATCGACTAGAAAGGTGCGCGATTGAACCTTCGTTCGATGCTCTCGTTGTTCTCGAGTGATCTGGCCATCGATCTCGGCACGGCCAACACGTGTGTCTACGCGCGGGGCAAGGGCATCGTGGTGAACGAGCCGTCCATTGTCGCGATCAACAAAGTAAACGGCCGCGTCGAGGCGGTGGGCAAGGACGCCAAGGACATGCTCGGCAGGACCCCCGGCAACATCGTCGCCATCAAGCCGATGAAGGACGGCGTCATCGCCGACTTCGAAGTGACCGAGAAGATGCTGACGTACTTCATCAAGAAGGCGCACAACAGAAACGTCTGGGTTCGTCCGCGCATCGTCATCGGCGTGCCTTCCGAGATCACGCAGGTCGAGAAGCGCGCGGTGAAGGACAGCGCGTATCGCGCGAAAGCCAGCGAGGTGCACCTGGTGGAGGAAGCGATGGCGGCGGCCATCGGCGCGGGCATGCCCATCACCGAGCCGTCGGGCAACATGATCGTGGACATCGGCGGCGGCACGACCGACATCGCCGTCATCTCGCTCGCGGGCATCGTGTACAGCAAGGCCGTGCGCGTCGCCGGCAACGAGATGGATGAAGCCATCATTCAGTACATCAAGAAGACCTACAACCTGCTCATCGGCGAACGCACGTCCGAGCAGATCAAGATGGAGATCGGCTCCGCGTTCCCGCTCGAGGAGCGGATTACGATGGAGATCAAGGGGCGGCACCTGATCGAAGGCGTGCCCAAGACGATTACGGTCAGCGACGTGGAGATCCGCGAGGCGCTCGCCGAAACCGTGAACGTGATCGTGGACGCCGTGCGCGTGGCGCTCGAGCGCACGCCGCCCGAGCTGTCGGCCGACATCGTCGACCGCGGCATCGTCCTGACCGGCGGCGGGTCGCTCCTGAAGAACCTCGACAAGCGGCTGCGCGAGGAGACCGGCCTGCCGATCGCCATGGCCGAAGACCCGCTGTCGTCGGTCGTGCTCGGCGCGGGCAAGATGCTGTCGGATTTCAATCTGCTCAGAAAGATTTCGATCGACTAGCATGGTCACGAGGTCCGTCCGCCACAACGCACACCAGGGACACACAGGAGCCAGTCTGGTTTTCCTTTTGTGTCCCTTGTGTCCTTCGTGGTGAGTTGGCATTGGGAATGGCCATCCTCGACCTTCGCCAGCGCGCCGGCTACCTCTTCCTCGCGGTCCTGCTCGGGCTCGTCATCCTGATTTCCGCGCAGGTCAACTCGAAGAGCGGCGTGCCGGTGCTCGAGGCCGCGGTCTTCGGGGTGTTCGCCGAGGTGCAGCGGGGCACGTCGGCGGTCGTGTCGGGTATCAGCCGCGCGTGGAGCGGCTACGTGGGCCTGCGTCAGGTGCACGCCGACAACGAGCGGTTGCGTCAGCGCCTGGCCGAGACCCAACTCGCATTGCAGGAGCAGCGCGCGCTCGCCGATCGGAGCCATGGCCTCGAGCGGCTGCTGGAGCTGCGCCACCGGACCAGCCTGCGCACGACCGGCGCGGAGATCATCGCCGCCGGCGCCACGCCCGACTTCCGCACCGTGACGATCGACAAAGGCGCTCGCCAGGGCCTGATGACCGACATGGCGGTGATGGCCCCAGCCGGAGTCGTCGGCCGGGTGATCGTGCCGAGCGGCAACGCCGCGAAAGTGCAGCTGCTCATCGACCGCAACGCCGCCGCCGGCGCCGTCATCGAGCGTCGCGAGTCGCGCGCGCAAGGCGTGGTCGTGGGCACCGGCAACGGTCGTCTGCGGATGGAATATGTGTCGGAGATCGCCGACATCGTGGTCGGTGATGTCGTGGTGACCTCCGGCATCGACGGGATCTACCCCAAGGGATTCGTGATCGGCCGCGTCGAGGTCGTCGAGAAGATCGGCCCGGCGTACAAGCAGATTCTGGTGAGGCCGGCGGTCGACTTTTCGAGCCTCGAGGAAGTGCTCGTCGTCTTGACGCCGCCCGAAGGGCGCGAGGCGGCCAGGGAGCCCACGCCGTGAAAGTGGCCGGGGTGGTGCTCGCCACGGCGCTGGCCCTGGCGCTGCAAACCACGCTGACCGGCACCGGCGCCGTGGATTTCGTGCTCGTCGTCGTCGTCTACGTCGCGCTGACGTCTGGGCCGGTCACGGGCCTGCTCACGGGCACCCTGGCCGGGCTCGTGCAGGACGCGCTGGCGAGCGGCGTGATTGGCATTGGAGGGCTGGCCAAGACGATTGTCGGGTTTTTGGCGGGCATCATCGGCACCCAGTTCATCGTCGCGCAGCCGTTGCCCCGCCTGGTCGTGTTCTTCGCCGCGACCCTGCTCCATGCGGTGGTGTTCCATGGCCTGTATCTCGTGCTGAACCTCCGCCAGTTCGGCTCGGCCTATGCCGCCATTGCCGGCCAGGCCTTGGGCAACGCGCTGGTAGGGGTGGTAACGTTCCAGGTGGTCGAACTGCTGCCTGGCGTGGTCGAGCGGCGGCGAGCGGCAAAACACCGATTACGCAGGTAAGATGAGCGGATCCTCCTTGAATTTGAGGATTTGAGGATTTGAGGATTTGAGGAGTTGAGGATTTGAGGAGTTGAGGAATTGAGGAGTTGAGGAGTTGAGGAGTTGAGGAGTTGAGGAGTTGAGGAGTTGAGGAGTTGAGGAGTTGAGGAGTTGAGGAAGGAATCGAGGATCTAGCGACGTGGAACAGTACGAAGACCGGCGCCGCGCGGGCATCCGGATGGCGGTCCTGCAGTATCTGGTCGCCGCCGTGTTCACGGTGCTCGCGACGAGCTTCTGGGCGCTGCAGGTCGTGCAGCACGCGAAGTTCAACGAGCTGGCGGAGAACAACCACCAGCGGACGCTCGCGTTGCGTGCGCCGCGCGGCATCGTGTTCGACCGCGACGGAGAAGTGCTCGTGCAGAGCCGCCGCTCCTACAGCATCTCGATCGTGCGGGAACACACCTTGGATCTGGACCGGACCATCGGTCTGCTGACCGCGACGCTCGGCCTCGACGAGTCCGGCGTGCGCGCGATCGTGAACCGGCATCGCAGCGAGCCGGTCTACCAGCCCATCACGATCATTCAGGACGCGACGCTCGCGCAAGTCGCGGCCGTGACCGCGAGGCGCCTCGACTTCGAGCTGCCCGACGTCGTGGTGGAGCAGGTGCCCACGCGGCAGTATCCATCGACGCTGGCGGCGCATCTGTTCGGCTACGTCGGCGAGGTGAGCGACACGCAGGTCTCGAAAGACCGCTCGCTCCGGAGCGGCGACATCGTCGGCCAGGCGGGCATCGAGGCCGTCTACAACGGCCTGCTGATGGGAGAAGACGGCGCGAAGCGGGTCGTCGTCAACAGCGTCGGCCGCGAGATTCGCACGATCGCCGAAGACCCGCCAACCGAAGGCAAACGCCTTCGGCTGACCGCCGACTACCACGTGCAGAAGGCGCTCGAGGACGGCTTCCGCGCGCTGGGGTACAACGGGGCCGCGGTGCTGCTCGATCCGGCAAACGGCGAGGTGTTCGCCTTCACGAGCGTGCCGTCCTACGATCCGAACACCTTTGCGGCCGGCATCGACCGCGCAACCTGGACGGCGCTCAACACCGACGACCTCCGGCCGCTGAACGATCGGGCCATCCAGGGCCGCTACTCGGTCGGCTCGACCTTCAAGATGGCCGTCGCCACGGCCGCGCTCGAGGAAGGCGTGATCACGCCGGACTACAAGGTCTATTGCCCCGGCCACGCGACGTTTTTCGGGCGTCCGTTCAAGTGTTGGAAGCCGGGCGGCCACGGCACGGTCGATCTCCGCCAGGCCATCGCGCAGTCGTGCAACGTGTACTTCTACACGATTGGCAACATGACGGGGATCGAGAAGATCCACAAATGGGCGACCGCTCTCGGGCTCGGCGAGAAGAGCGGCATCGACCTGCCGGGCGAAGTGCAGGGCTTGGTGCCGTCGCCCGAGTGGAAAAGAGCCAGGAACGGCGAGAAATGGTACGCCGGCGAGACGATCTCGGTGTCGATCGGCCAGGGCGCGGTGTCGCTCACGCCGGTGTCGATGGCGGTCTACATCTCGACGATTGCCAACGGCGGCACGCGCGTGACGCCGCACCTGCTGAAGGCGGTCGACGATGGGACCGGCTGGAAAGCGGTGGCGGCGCCCGAACCGCAATCGCGGGTCACGCTCAAACCGGAGACCGTGCAGGCGATTCGGGACGGTCTGTTTCTCGTCGTCAACGGCGCCCGCGGCACGGGCCGCAACGCGCGCCTCGATGGCTTCGACGTATCGGGGAAGACCGGCACGGCGCAGATGATCTCGAACGACGGCGTGCGCATGGCGAAGGGCAAGACGGCACGGGACCTGCGCGACAACGGCTGGTTCGTGTTCTTTGCGCCGCGCGATCACCCGCAGATCGCCGGGGCCATTCTCGCGGAGCACGCCGAGCACGGCTCGAACGCCGCGATCATCGCCAGGCACGCGATCGAGACGTTTTTTGCCAAGCGCGAGGGACGGCCGCTGCCGGCGCCGCCCGCGCCGACGAGCCCGCCGCCGCCGGTGGAAGGGGACGACCCGCCGCCGGACCGGGAATCGCCGCGCTTGGCGGGAGCCGTGGCCACCGGCGGTCAGTGAAGGGCAAAGGGCGAAGGGCAAAGGGCAGAGAGAGTGTTTGAAAGACGTCTCTACCACCACATCGACTGGGCGCTCGTCGGCGCCGTCCTCGCGCTCTGCGCGATCGGCGTCGTGATGATCTTCAGCACCACCGCCGGCCAGGCGCGGGGAAGCTCGCCGCTGTTCCTCACCCAGATCTACGCCATCGTGCTCGGCCTCTGCGCGATGGCCTTCATGCTCTCGCTCGACTACCGCACGTTCACCGACAAGTCGCACTTCATCTACGTCGCCCTGTTGGCGGTGCTGGTGTATGTGCTCTACAACGGCGACGTGCGGATGGGGGCTCAGCGCTGGATCGCGCTCGGCGCCTTCAACGTTCAGCCGTCGGAATTCGCGAAGATCGGGCTGGCGCTGCTGCTCGCCAAGTTCTTCGGCGAAAACCGCGGCGCTCCCGGATGGACCGATCTGGCGATTGCCGCCGGACTGACCTGTCTCCCGCTCGCGCTCGTGGCGAAAGAGCCCGATCTCGGCACGGCCGTCATCCTCCTGCCGGTGCTGCTCGCCGTGGCGTATCTTGCCGGCATGCCCATGCGCGCGTTCGGCGCGCTCGCGCTCTGTCTTCTGCTCACGGCGCCCCTTGCGTGGCAGTTCGGGCTCGAGGATTATCAGAAGACCAGGCTCACTTCTTTTCTCGATCCGTCGCAGGATGCGAGGGACGCCGGATACCAGCAGATCCAGGCGCGCATCACGGTCGGGTCGGGCGGACTCACGGGTAAGGGGTTCAGACAGGGCACGCAAGGCCAGTTGCGGTTCCTCCCCGTCGCCCACAACGATTTCATTTTCTCGGTGCTGGCCGAGGAGCAGGGGTTTGCCGGCGTCCTGGTGGCGCTCGGCCTGTACGTGTTCGTGATTCTGCGCACGCTCGAGGCGGCCCGCCTGGCCAAGGATCGCCTCGGCTCGTACCTCGTGATCGGCGTGATGGCCAGCTTCACCTTCCAGGTGGTCTACAACATCACCATGTCGGCCGGACTGGCGCCCGTCAAAGGGCTCACGCTTCCGCTCATGAGTTACGGCGGCTCCTCGATGATCGCCACGCTCGCCGGGTTCGGGCTGGTGCTCAACGTCCGCATGCGCAGATTCACCAATTGAAGCGCCGACCGCTAGTCGACAGTCAACAGTTCACAGTTGACAGTTCAACCTACTGTCAACTGTCGACTGTCAACTGTTGACTTTCCCCTGAGGCGTTTGGGAGTTTGCGCAATGACCAAGGAGATGATCATCTCCACCAATAGCCACGAAACGATGGTGGCTATTCTCGAAGACGACCTCGCCGCGGAGCTCTTCATCGAACGGGAACGCCAGCGCGGAGTGGTCGGCAACGTCTACAAAGGCCGGGTCAGCAAGGTGCTTCCCGGCATGCAGTCCTCGTTCATCGACATCGGCCTCGAGCGCGACGGCTTCCTCTATGTCGCCGAAGTGGTGGACACGCTCGAAGAGTTCGAGAAGCTCGCCGGCGACGACGACGATGGCAAGGGCAACGGGAGCCGGGAGCGCGAGCGGGATCGGCAGAAGATGAAGATCGAGGATCTCTTGAAGCAGGGCCAGGAGATTCTCGTGCAGGTCGTGAAGGAGCCGCTCGGCACCAAGGGCGCGCGGCTCACTTCACACGTCACGATGCCTGGACGCTTTCTCGTCTTCATGCCGACCGTCGATCACATCGGTGTGTCGCGGAAGATCGAGGCGCGCGACGAGCGGTCGCGCCTGCGCGGCATCGTGCGCGAGTTTCGCGAGACGCACGGCTTCACCGGCGGCATGATCATTCGCACCGCCGCCGCCGGGCGTCCCAGGGAAGACATCGTCAGCGATCTCGAGGCGTTCTACGCGATCTGGACCGACATCAGGCAGAAGATGGAGTCGTCGCGGGCGCCGGCCGCGGTGTTTCGCGAGCAGAGCCTGGTGGCGAAGCTTCTGCGCGACCTGCTCACCGACGACTTTCAGGCGATCCGGATCGACAACCCCGTGGAGTACGCGCGTGTCGTCGATCTGGTGAAGGTGATGCTGCCGAACCTGGCCTCGAAGGTCAAGCTGTACGACAAGCCGTTTCCGATCTTCGAGGAGTACGGCGTGCAGGCCGAGATCGACAAGGCGCTCAAGAGCAAGGTCTGGCTGAAATCGGGCGGATCGATCGTCATCAACCAGACCGAGGCCCTGGTGGCGATCGACGTCAACACCGGACGCTACGTCGGCAAGAAATCTACCGGCCGGCTCGAGGACACGATCGTCAAGACCAACCTCGAAGCCGTGACGGAAATCGTCCGGCAGATCCGGCTACGCGACCTGGGCGGCATCATCGTGCTCGACCTGATCGACATGGAGGATCGCAAAAACCGCCAAAAGGTGCTCCAGGCCGTGGAGCTGGAGCTGAAGAAGGATCGGTCCCCATCGAAGGCGCTGCAGGTCTCCGATTTCGGGCTCGTGATCATCACGCGCAAGCGCGTGAAGCAGAGCCTGGAGCGCACGCTGACCGATCCGTGTCCGTATTGCTCGGGCAGCGGCGTCGTGAAGTCGAGCTCAACGATCTGCTACGAGATTCTGAGCGAGGTACGGAAGATCGCGCCCGATCTGAACGGGCACCGGCTGCTCCTGCGTGTGAACCCCGACATCGCCCGTGCGCTCAATGAAGAGGAGCACGCCGTCCTGAAGGACCTGCGCCAGTCGCTCGGCCGGGACGTCACGGTCAAGGCCGACCTCCAGCTCCACCACGAGCAGTTCGATGTCATGGCAGTGTGACAGAAAGTTAGAAGTTAGAAATTAGAAGGACTGCGCAGGGAAAACGGGAGTGCGGGCCTCGCCGGGCAGGCGGGGCGGGCAGGGCACGCGGGAAAGAAAATCGGGAGCGCGGGCTTTCTCGGCCCGGCTCCCGTCGCAGTCCTTCTAACTTCTCACTTCTAAACTTCTAACGTTCTTCCTATGCCCCCGTCGGCATGTGAATGATGTAGTTGTTGCCGCCGCGGTTGATCCAGACGCGAACGTAATCGTCGCCTTTCAGCAACTCGACGCGGTTCGCGCCAGCGGCCGGACGCCGTTTGCTGTCGGCCACCTGCTCGATGTCGGCGGCCGAGACGATGGTGGCAATTTCGCGGCCCAACACTTTGCCGCCGCGAACGAATTCCACGTAGCGTTCCGATTCGGCGGTCTGCCCCGCGCCGGGTTTCGGCGAATCCGCCGTGAGCCGCACCTGATAAGTCCCCGCCGCAAGCGGCTGGCCGTCGGCCATGACCCTCCGGCCGAGCGTGATGCTGCCGAGCGCCGTGCCAGCGGTCTGCGCCGAGACCACGAGGGGAAGTCCGAGCGCGGCCACCAGCGTTCCCACGAGAAAAACCTTCTTCATCGCGCCTCCTACTCACGTGGGGCTCTGCCCCACACCCCGGCTCGGTCGCTTGCGCCCTTCGACTGGCTCAGGGCGCCCGAGCATCGTCGAGGGGCGGGGGACCCCGATGCCCCGCGCCGCTCCCTCGCCCTTCGACCCTTCGACTGGCTCAGGGTTGTCCCGAGCTCCGTCGAGGGACGACAATGCTCAGGGCGTCCCGAGCATCGTCGAGGGACGCAGGCGCGCCGTGCGCGCCTAGGACCTCCGTAGATTATACGCGAGCCTTTGTGTTCGCCGCCGTTTTCGAGAGGTCCGCGAACGCTCGCGGCTCGGATCTCTTCTGCAATCCTGCAATTCGACAATTCTTCAGTGCCACCCTCGATCCCCGTATCGGCACGCCCTCGGCCACGAGCAGCGCCCGTTTCAGGGCCTCGTGGCCCCCGTACCCGCCGAGCCGGCCGCCGGCCGCAATCACGCGGTGGCACGGCACGTCGAGGCGCCCGCAGTCGCGCATGATGTTGCCCACCGCACGCGCCGCGCGGGGCTTGCCGGCGAGAGCCGCCACGTCCCCGTACGTGGCCACGCGGCCAGGTGGAATGCGCCGGACGATCGACAGCACCCGCGCCGTGAAATCACTCGCCATCTCGACGGAAAACGCTACCACAGTGGGCACGTGTCACCTCTGTGCCCTCCGCGGTGGCGCATTTGCGACGCCTCATGGTGCCGCAGTCTATAACAACATCAGCGGATCGATCCCGAGCTCGGCGGGATCGATCGGCTTCACCACGTTCGAGGGCTGGCCCAGCTCCTTGTCGCCCTCCCAGAGGTTGGTCTGATACGGCTGCTGGAGGCGGACACCGGCCCGGTCGATGATCACCTTGACCTGCGGACGGTGCGGGTCGGGCGCGTACACGGTGACCACGACGGCGATTTCACCGGTGTCGAGCCGGACCAGGTTGCCGACCGGGTAGATGCCGATGAGCTGCACGAAGCGCCGCACCAGGTGCTGTTCGAACTGGTGACCATCGCTGCGTTGCAGCACCGCCAGAATGCGATCGCTCGGGAACGCGCCCTGGTAGGCGCGGTGCGATCGCATGGCATCGTAGACGTCGGCGATGCTGCAGAGCATCGTGCCGAGGTTGAGCGACGAGCGCGTCACCAGGTGTGGATAGCCGGTGCCGTCGAGCCGCAGGTGGTGCTCGAACGCGATGACCGGCGCGAGCGCCGGGATATCGGGCGTCGCCCGCAGAATCTCGGCGCCATCCACGACGTGGCGTTTGACGATCGTGTACTCCGCGTCGGTGAGCTTGTCGGGCTTGTTGAGCACCTCGAGCGGCGTCCGCACCTTGCCGATGTCGTGCATGAGCGCGGCGAGCCCGAGCTCGCGCAGGAGCGGACCGTCGATGCCGAGCGAACGCGCCTGACCCATCGTCAGGATGGAGACGTTCACCATATGGGTGAACGTGTAGTTGTCGTAGTTTTTGAGCGTCGTGAGGGCCAGGAGCGCCGTCCGGTTCTGCGAGACGGCCTGCGCCAGGCCGTCGATCATCGTTTGCGCGACCTTCGCGTCGGGCCGCGACTCGGTGCGCGCGCTGTCCCAGACGCTTTCGGCCACCGAGACCGCCTCGGTGTACGCGCGCTTGAAGGCGGCCATGTCGGTCGCGCCTTCGATCTTCTGGCCGACGCTGATGCGGCCGACGCGGACGTGGGGGAGCGACGGAAACGGCGGGGGCTCGCCGCTTGGCAGCGGCTCGATCGTCGAGATCGCGTCGACCAGGGCCTGAATCTCGTCACCGGCGACGCCGCGATCGATCGTGATCCGCTCGACGCCAATCTGCTTCAGCCGGCGCACGAGGCTCTCGAGTCCGTCGGCCTTCGACGGCGCCTCGTCGACGATGACCTTGTCGCCGACGATGCCGAGGATGGTGGACGGCTGGAGTGTGTGCAGCTGCTGCACGGCGGCCATCAGCGCCTCGATGTTTCGCGTGATGAGCGGATGGCCCTTGGAGTAGAGCTGGGTCGCGCGAAGCGCTGCCGCAAATCGCCGGAGCAGCTCGTCGGCCACCTGTCCGCGTGGAGCGGCTGTCATACCGTCACCTCAGGGCCTTCTGGCGCCGCGCGCTGGCCAGGTGCGGGCGGACGGCCGAGCGCACGCGGCGCGGGCCGGACGAGACCGCCTCCTCGAGCACGTCGATGGCTTCGGCCGTGCCGATCCGCGCGAGCGCGGCCGCCGCCGCGCCGCGTAGGGCCGAGGTCCGCCGCGGGGCCCACCACTCGCCGCGGTAGAGCGCCTCGCGCAGCGGCGCGATGCCCTTCGCACCCCTGAGCGAGCCGAGGGCCTCGATCGCGCCCAGGTAGATCGGCGCGAGCGCGCCCTTGTGATCGACGTGCCCGAGAATGTACCCGAACATGGGAACCGCCCGTTCGTCCCGGACGGCGGCCAGCGACTTCATGATGGCCTCGCGCGACTGCGCCGATCCAGTCGTGAGCGCCTGCTGCAGCACCTCGAAGGCGCGGTCCGACCCGATGTTCAGGATGGCGCGCACCGCTTCGCGTTGAATCTGCGGCGAGCGGTCGTTCATCAGCTCGGTCAGGTCGGGCAGCGAGTCCTGGCCCCCGAACTGCAGCAGCAGCAGCAGCGCCGTGCGCCGCATGGCGGGGTTCTCCGAGCCTTTCAGCCGCTCGACTTGCCGGCGGCCCGCGGCGCCAAATCCGATCAGGATGGCCGTCAAGCGATCGCGCGCCCGATCGCCGAGGTCGGTGGAAATCGTTTCAGCCAACGGCCGCACGATCACTTCACCCATGGCGGTGCACATCGCCTTGACGCGCTCGAACGCCGTGTCGTCGATCGTGGCGAGATGCGTCGCGAGGTTCCGCATCATCGAGCCAGACACCAACTGGTCGATCGCAATCATCGCGTGCTGCCGCCGTTCGTTGGACGACCCGGGCGCTGCCGTCGTGGTGACGACCCCGGCCAGCGTCGTCGCCGCCTCGAAGTCGCCGACGAGCAGCAGATCCTCGATGAGCGAGACGACCGCCGGCATGAGCGTGCTCCACTTCTGGTCGTCGGGCTCGATGGTCAGCAGGTCCAGGACGAGCGTCAGATCCAGCTTCCGCAGCTCGCTCGTCGCGACCGAGGCGAGCCACGCGGCCATGCGGTCGGGCGGATCGTCGGTGATCTCGTCGATCGTGACCGCCCGCGTTCGGGTCGTCGACAGCTCGCGCGCATAGCTGTCCGACACGAACGGCTTGTCGGAATAGGAGGTCATCAGCCGCCCGGCGACCTGGTTCCAGTTGTCCTCGAACCCGTCGGTCGCCCCGAACGGGCTGGCGGCCGCCTCGTTGTGCGCGAGCGTGAGCATGCGCTGCCGCTGCCCATCGTCGCGAACCAGCGTGTGGAACGCCTCGGCCACGCGGTCGATGGAGGAACCCGGTCCGTCGATGTTGCGCGCGATGAAGCCGGCGATCGTCTTTTCGGTCATGCGCGTGACCACCGCATCCACGACGCTGGCCGCGTCGCTCTTGGCGGCGTCGGTGTGCGTGAGCAGGGACACGAGCATTTCTGGCGACAGCCGTCCAACCGCGCTCGCCATGTTGCGCAGCACCCCGTCCACGATTTCGGGGCTCTTTTTCGTCACCGCCTTGACGATGCCCTTCAGCAGGCGAACAACGGCGCCGGCCTTCGCGCCAGAGGTCTGATCCTCGGCGCCACGCGCCTCGAGCTCTTCGAGCAGATCGCCGAGCTGCTTTTCGTCTGCCGCGATTTCGAGCAGCATCTTGGTGGCTTCGTCGTCGAAGTCGATCGTCTGGTCGCCTCGCAGACAGCTGCTGATGATGTCGGCCCAGGCGGCCGGGCCGCCGCCCCGCCGTTCGCGCAGCACCTCGGCGTAGTCGATCTCCCGGATCTGCAGATGAGTGCTGGCTGTTGCCGACCAGAGCCGCCCGATCCCACCCTCCGCCCGAAGCTCGTCGGTCGAGCGGCCAAGGAGCAGCAGGAAGTTGCGCCAGGCCCCCAGATCCCCGCCGGCCTGGATCGTGATCTCACCGATCAGGTGGTTGTGCAGGAGCGCTGCCAGCTCCGCGATGGCGGCGTCGGGCCGCGCAGGCGCTCGCCCGTCCATGCGCAGCTCCTTGGCCATCACCGTGACCTTCATGGGCACGGGCAGCTGTTGCGGCGAGGTGAGCTGCACGATCCGGCCGAGCGTGACGGCGATCGCAGGGTGTGCGGCTGGGTACAGCACCACCGCCCGCGCCGCGGCCTTGCACGCCCGCGCGAACTCAGTGAGGCGCGCGGAGTCTTGGGGACCGAGCGGTTCGGACGGGTCGGGGAGCCCGGTGGCACCTGGGTTCACGGGATTCATTGGGCTGCTACGGCTGCTTCGGCGGCTCCCGCAGTATACTGCCCGCCACGTGCGCGCGGTCGACATCATCATCAAGAAACGCGACGGCGGCGCGCTGTCGCGTGACGAAATCACCTTCGCCGTCGCGGGAGTCACCGCGGGCGCCATTCCCGACTACCAGGCGTCGGCGCTCCTCATGGCCATCCTCCTGCGCGGCATGTCTTCCGAGGAGACCGCCTGGCTGACCGACGCGATGGTCCATTCGGGGGTGCGCGTCGACCTCAGTGACATTCCCGGCATGAAGGTGGACAAGCACAGCACGGGCGGCGTCGGCGACAAGGTGTCGCTCGTGCTGGCGCCGCTCGCCGCCTCGTGCGGCGTGATCGTGCCGATGATGTCGGGCCGGGGCCTCGGCCACACCGGCGGCACGCTCGACAAGCTCGAAGCGATTCCCGGCTTTCGCGTCGGCCTGTCGCTCGATGAGATGAAGACCGCGCTCCGGAAGACCGGGTGCGCGATGATCGGCCAGACCGCCGAAATCGCGCCCGCCGACAAGACGCTGTACGCGTTGCGCGACGTGACCGGCACGATCGAGAGCATCCCCCTCATCAGCGCGTCGATCATGAGCAAGAAAATCGCCGAAGGCATCGACGCGCTCGTGCTGGACGTGAAGACCGGCACCGGCGCGTTCATGAAGACGGAAGCCGAATCGCGCTTACTGGCTGAGTCGCTCGTCTCCATCGGCAAGGCGTCTGGTGTCAGGACCGAGGCGATCATCACCGCCATGAGCGCGCCGCTTGGACGCGCCGTGGGCAATGCGCTCGAGGTCATCGAGTGTCTCGAGGTGCTCAAGGGGCGGGGTCCCACCGATCTGGTCGACCTGTCGGTCGAGTTGACGGCGCGGATGCTCGTCCTGGGCGGCCAGGCCACCGATCGCGCCGATGGCGCACGCCGCGCGCGCGGATCGATCGCCTCGGGCGCCGGTCTCGAGCGCTTCCGCCAGATCATCGAGAACCAGGGCGGCGACCCTCGTGTGGTCGACGACGACGAGCGGCTGCCCTCGGCGCCCAACCGTCACGTCGTGAAGGCGCCCCGGGCCGGGTACGTGGCCGCGCTCGACGCCGCGCTGGTCGGCCGCGCGTCCGTGGCGCTCGGCGCGGGCCGCGACCGCGTGCAGGATCCGGTGGATCCGGCCGTCGGCATCAGGGTGCTCGCGAAGCCCGGCGATCAGGTGCGCGCCGGCGACGGGGTGCTCGAGCTCCACTATCGTGACCGCGGCCGCCTCACGGCGGCCGAGACTCTCGCGGCGCGCGCGATCGTGGTTGGCGACGCGCCTCCGCCCGCGGCGCGGCTCATCGTCGGCGAGGTGCTGTGATGGGGGGCATTCTCCAGCCCCTGTTCGGCGCGGCCGTCATCCTGGGCATTGCCTACGCGTTATCCACGGACCGGCGTGCCATCAATTGGAGCACGGTCGCCTGGGGGCTCGGACTGCAGATCGTCTTTGCGTTGATCGTGCTGAAGACACGCGTAGGCCAGCAGGTGTTCTCGACGCTTGGTGACGCCATCAACAAGCTGCTGGGGTTTGCCGGCGTCGGCGCCGGCTTCGTCTTCGGTCCGCTCGGCGATTCAACCGTGTGGGGCCGCGTGATGAACGGCGCGCTTGGACCCGATGGCGCCCAGTACACCGTGATCTTCGCGTTCCAGGTGCTGCCGACGATCATCTTCATCGCCGCGCTCTTCGCGATCTTGTACTACTTCGGCATCATGCAGATCGTCGTGGGGATCTTTGCCGTGGCGATGCATCGCGTGATGCGCGTGAGCGGCGCCGAATCGCTCAACGTCGCCGCGAGCATCTTCATGGGCCAGACCGAGGCGCCGCTCACCATCCGCCCGTACCTGCCCGACATGACGCGGTCCGAGTTGATGACCGTGATGACCTCGGGCATGGCGCACATTTCGGGCGGCATCATGGCCGCCTATATCCTGTTCGGCATCGAGGCGGAGCACCTGCTGACGGCCGTGATCATGACCGCGCCCGGCACGCTCGTGATGGCCAAGATGTTTGTTCCCGAAACAGAAATCCCGAAGACGATGGGAACGGTGAAGCTGAAGGTGGAGCAGACCGATGTCAACGTGATCGACGCCGCCGGACGGGGGACCGGAGAGGGCCTGCATCTGGCGATGAACGTCGGGGCCATGCTGATTTCGTTTCTGGCGCTGGTCGCGCTCGTGAACTTCCTGCTTGGCAACGTGCCGTGGCCCGAGGTCTGGGGTGGCGGCACGCTCAGCCTGGCGCGCATCTTCGGCTGGGTCTTCGCGCCCGTGGCCTGGAGCATGGGCGTGCCGTGGCAGGACGCGCCCGTCATCGGCAATCTGCTCGGTACGCGGATGGCGCTCAACGAGTTCGTCGCGTACTCGCAGCTCGGCCCGATGAAGGCGACGCTCGATCCGCGCTCGTTCACCATCGCCACCTTTGCGCTCTGCGGCTTCGCGAACTTCAGCTCGATCGGGATCCAGATTGGCGGGATTGGGGCGCTCGCGCCGAACAGGCGGCACGATCTGGCCCGTCTCGGCCTGCGCGCCATGTTCGCGGGGACCCTAGCGAACTTCATGACCGCGACGATTGCGGGCTTCCTCCTATGAATTGCAGGATTGCAGGGTTGCAGAATTGCAGAACCGACCGGGCGTTCTCGACTCTCTGCAATCCTTTCTGCAATTCTGCCATTCTGTAATTCTGAAATCTCATGGGTTACTACGACCAGGTGAAAGAAGCCGCCGAGGCCGTCCGCTCGCAGATCAAAGACGTCCCGAGCGTCGCGATCGTGCTCGGCTCGGGGTTGGGAGACTTTGCCGGCACACCGGCCGACGCTGTGTCGATACCGTACGAGCAGCTGCCGCACTGGCCGGCTTCGCGCGTCGTCGGGCACGAGGGCCGTCTCGTGGTCGGGCGGGTGAAGGGCCACACGATCGCGGCCCTGGCCGGCCGCTGCCACGCGTACGAGGGCCACGAGCTGCGCACGGTGACGTTTGCCGTGCGGGTGATGGGTGTATTGGGCGTCAAGACCGTCGTGCTGACCAACGCCGCCGGAGGCATCAACACCGGGTTCGCGTCGGGCGCCCTGATGGTCATCGACGACCACATCAACCTGAGCGGCGCCAATCCGCTCGTCGGTCCCAACGACGATCGATTTGGCCCGCGCTTTCCTGATATGACGGACGTGTACTCCGTGAGGCTGCGCACGATTGCGGACCAGGCGGGCGCGGCCCTGAAGCTTCCGCTCGCGCACGGCGTCTACGCCGCCCTGATGGGCCCCAGTTACGAAACGCCCGCCGAGATTCGATACCTGCGCACGATTGGCGCGGACGCCGTGGGAATGTCGACGGCAGCCGAAGCCATCGCGGCGCGCCACATGGGCGTCGAGGTGCTTGGCATCTCGTGCATCACGAACATGGCGGCCGGCGTCCTGCCGTACCCGCTCGATCACCGCGAGGTGATGGAGACCGCACGGCGCGTACGTGACCGGTTCGTGGCGCTGCTGGAGGAAATCGTTGGCAGACTCTAATCGCGAGCGCGTCGCTCACGGAGGGCGGTTCGAGGGCGAGCGCCGCACGAGTGGCGATCGCCGTCTCGGGTCGAGGCGTCGCGCCGAACGGGCCGGCGGCGTCGATCTCGTCGCGGCGGCGCGGCGTGCGCGCGAACACGCCGCCGCGGCCTTTTCTCACTTCAAGGTCGGCGCCGCGCTCGAGACCGCCGCCGGCGTGATTGTGACGGGCTGCAACATCGAGAACGCCACCTACGGCCTCACGATCTGCGCCGAGCGCGTGGCCATGTTCAAGGCGCTGTCCGAGGGACACCGCGCCTTCACGCGAATCGCCATCGTGGCCGACACCGATGCGCCTACGCCACCGTGCGGCGCCTGCCGACAGATCCTCTGGGAGTTCGGCGGCAATCTCGAGATCCTGCTGGCCAATCTTGCAGAGGACAAGGGTACGCACCGGCTCGCGGACCTCCTCCCGCTCCCCTTCGACGCGCGGCTTCTCTAGTTTTGCACTATCAGCGGTCAGCTCTCAGCTCTGCTGATCATTTGACATCATGATGTCTCTGAGATAGCATCAAGATGTGCGTACCACGCTGACGCTGGACGACGACGTCGCGGCCAAGCTCCAGTCGGAAGCGCGGCGCTCCGGACGGCCCTTTCGCGAGGTCGTCAACGACGCGCTCAGGCGCGGGCTCGCCGCCCGACGGACCTCTGCCAGCCGTGTGCCCTTCAAAGTGGTGGCTCGGGACCTCGGGAAGCTTCGACCGGGCCTGAGCCTGGACAACGTCGCCGAGTTGCTGGAGCAGGTCGAGGGCCCGCGCCATCGATGATCCTGATCGACGCGAACCTGCTGCTCTACGCGTATGACCCTCGGGCGTCCCAGCACGACGCGAGCCGGCGTTGGCTGGAAGCGGCGCTGTCGGGTCCCGAGCTCGTGCGCTTTGCGTGGCTCACGCTCTGGGCGTTCCTCAGGATCTCGACCAATTCCCACGTGTTCGAACATCCGCTGTCGATCGACGAGGCCGCAAGGATTGTGGCCTCGTGGCTCGCCCAGCCCAACGCGGCGATCGTTGAGCCGTCCGATCGGCACTGGGAGATCCTCGCCGGCCTGCTTCAGGATGGCCAGGCCACGGGCCCGCTGGTGATGGATGCGGCGTTGGCCGCAATTGCGCTCGAGCACGGGGCTACGCTCTACACGACCGACCGGGATTTCGCCCGTTTTCCCCGTCTCAAGGTGACCAACCCGCTGGTGAAGGGCTAGATTAGTAGGTCGATGCTCCCGACGATTGCCCGCGAGAACGACGCGGTCGTGATGATCGACCAGCGCAAGCTGCCGGCGCAGGAGATCTACGTTCGCTGCAAAACGGCGCCAGAAGTCGCCCGCGCGATCAAGACGATGGTGATCCGCGGTGCGCCGGCGATTGGCGTGGCAGCCGCGATGGGCATCGCGCTTGGCGTGCGCACCAGTAAATCCACCGGCACGCAAAAGCTCGCGGCCGAGTTCTACAAGATCTGCGAGCTGATGGCGTCGACGCGGCCGACTGCCGTGAACCTGTTCTGGGCAATCGAGCGCATGAAGCGGTCGTTTGCCGCTGGCGCGGAAGCTGGAGAGTCCGTGGCACAGTTACAGGACCGCCTGGATCGTGAAGCCGGAGCCATTCACGACGAGGATGTCGCGAGTTGCCGCGCGATGGGTGCGTTTGGCGCCGAAGTCGTCCCGGCTGACGCGCGGATTCTGACGCATTGCAACGCTGGCGCCCTCGCCACGGCGGGCTACGGCACGGCGCTCGGCGTGATTCGCGGAGCGGTCGAGGCCGGCAAACGCGTCGCTGTCTTCGCCGACGAAACGCGGCCCTTCCTTCAGGGCGCGCGGCTCACCGCCTGGGAGCTCGTCCGCGACGGCATCCAGACCACGGTCATTACCGACAACATGGCCGGCGCCTTGATGCGGCAGGACAAGGTCAATTTCGTGGTCGTTGGCGCCGACCGCATTGCCGCCAATGGCGATACGGCGAACAAGATCGGCACCTACGGTGTGGCCGTGCTGGCGCGCGAGCACAACATTCCGTTCTACGTGGCCGCGCCCCTCTCGACGATCGATCTGAGGACGCCCGACGGCCAACACATCCCGATCGAGGAGCGAAATCCCCGCGAGGTGACGCACGTCGGCGGGTCGCGGCTGGCGCCCGAGGGCGCGCTCGTCTGGAATCCCGCCTTCGACGTCACGCCGCATCATCTGATCGCCGGCATCATCACCGAGCGCGGCATCCTCCGGGCGCCCTATACCGAGTCCTTGAAGCTGGCATTCGAGACGATCGAAGTCGCGAATCGCACGCCATGACCGTTCTTTTCGTGATTTCGTGTTCTCGTGGCTCTTCTTCGCGTCTTCGTGCCTTCGTGGCTCTTTTTCGTGCTTTCGTGTTTTCGTGGCCTCGTGGTTTCGTGGCGAAGTATCGTTGCCCCGCATGCTCATATTAGGTATTGAAACCTCCTGCGACGAAACCTCGGCGGCCATCGTCGAGGAAACCGGCGATCCCGCGCGCCCGTGGGCCATTCGCTCCAACGTGATTGCGTCGCAGGCGCAGATTCATCGTGAGTGGGGCGGCGTCGTTCCCGAGCTCGCCTCGCGACAGCACATCCGCGATATCTGCGGCGTCGTCGCGCGCGCGCTCGAGGAAGGGCGCGCCGCCTGGGGCGATCTCGGGGCGATAGCGGTGACGCAAGGGCCAGGGCTCGTCGGATCTCTGCTGGTTGGGGTCTCGTTCGCGAAAGCGGTTGCGGCCGTCCACGCCTTGCCGCTCGTCGCCGTGCACCATCTGGCGGGCCACATCGAATCGCTCACGCTCCACAACGGCGAGCTCCCACTGCCGGCGGTCGTGCTGGTTGTGTCCGGTGGACATACCAGCCTCTACCTCGTCGAACGCCCCGGCTCGTACCAGATTCTGAGCCGGACGCGCGACGATGCGGCGGGGGAGGCGTACGACAAGGTGGCGAAGCTGCTCGGGCTCGGCTATCCTGGCGGGCCGATCGTGGATCGCCTGGCGCGGACCGGAAACGATCGCGCCATCGCGCTGCCGACGACCCGCTTGACGCATGCCGATCGCAACGCGCCCGAGCTGAAGGGGGATCTCGACTTCAGTTTCAGCGGACTCAAGACCGCCGTGCTTCGGCACGTGCGCGGCCGTCCGGCGCTCTCCGAGCGCGAAGTGGCCGATGTGTGCGCGACCTTTCAACGCATCGTCGTGTCGACGCTCGTCGATCGCGCATTCGACGCCGCGCGTCGCCACCACGCGAAGAGCATTGGCGTCGCCGGCGGCGTGTCGGCCAACAGCCGGTTGCGGGATGATCTGAAGCAGCACGGCGACGCCCGCGAGATGCCGACGTTTCTGCCGAGCGTGCAGCTCTCGACCGATAACGCGGCGATGATCGCGGCGGCTGGCCTGCGCAAGTTTCGCGCGGGTCTCATCGCCGCTCTCGATCTGAACGCGGACGCCTCGCTGGCTCTTTGAATCTGGCCACGGGAATGTGAGGACTTGAGCACTTGAAAGAATTTCCGACTCGGCCCGTTATCGGCGTGGGCGCTGTGATTCTCGACGGCGATCGGGTGCTGCTCGTGAAGCGCGGACACGCGCCGCTCAAAGGCGAATGGAGCCTGCCCGGCGGGGCGGTCGAGCTCGGCGAGACGCTCGAAGACGCGCTGGCGCGCGAGGTGCGCGAGGAGACCGGCCTCGAGGTCACGATTGGGGCCGTCTTGGAGGTGTTCGACCGGATCGACCGCACCTCGGACGGCCGCATCGCGTATCACTTCGTGATCGTCGACTTCGCCTGCGCGCCCGCCGGCGGCTTGCTGGCCCACGCGTCGGACGCCGAAGACGCGCGGTGGGTCTCGGTCGGCGAGCTCGGCGCCTACCAGGTCACTGAGAAGGCGACCGCAGTGATCCAGAAAGCCTTTGAGTTGACCCGCCGGAGCGTCTAAGGTAGCTCTGGCCGATGAAGCTCATTCCGCTTACGACCGCCGCGGCCCTTGCGGCCGTGGCCGTCACGTCTGTTGCGGCGCAGAAGCCCCCGTCGTTTCAGAGCCTCGATCTGGTCGACCTCGACGTCGTCGTCACCGACCGCGATGGCCGCGCCGTATCAGGATTGACGCGGCAGGATTTCGAGGTCAGGGAAGACGGCAAGGCTGTCGAGCTGAAAGCGTTTGTGGCTGTCTCCGCTCGGGGCTCCGCCAATCTCGATGACGGCCGCTCGGTCGTCGTCCTGCTCGATGATGTCGGCATGCGCCCGGCAGCGACCTCGTCAATCAGGTCGATCGCCGGACACGTGGCGGCCCATGCGGGGCCCGGTGACGATCTGACCGTCATCAGGCTGGCCAATCGGAACGACGAGCCCTACGGCGATCGATCGCTCGCGCTGGCGCGCATTGTGGAATATCAGGCCGGTGTCGGGCCGTTCGATCGCGTGCGCACCTCCGAGGACGTGCTGAGACTCGTCACCAGCGTGTCGCGGAGCCTCGAACTGACTGCCCGGCGGCGTAAGGCCATCGTGTGCATCGGGTCGCAGGCGATCTGCAACATCAGGGAGCCGCGGCCGTACGCTGTCGGGTCGCTTCGACGCGACTGGATTGAGGCCGTCGGCGCCGCCGCCCGAGCCAACGTGAGCATGTACGCCCTCTTGGCCAACCGCGTCGGCCTGTCGAGCGGCGGCATCGTCGAAGCAACAGGCGGGGAAGTCTTTACCAGCGCAAGGGACCTGAGGCCGGCGATTGAACGCATCTGGCAGGATGCGAGCCATCACTATCTGCTCGGCTACTGGCCCGTGACGTCCCGGAAAGAACTGCATTCGATGGAGGTCAAAGTGGCGCGCAAGGGTTTGCGCGTGCTGGCGCGCCGGCAGCGCGGCAACTAGGCGGGTGTGGCAACTAGGCGGGTCTGAAGACCCGCACTGCATTTCTGCCGCACAGACTCCTAGCGCGGTTTCCAGGCGAGATACACCGGCACGCCGAGCAGCACGATGATCAGTCCGGGCCACGTCGTGGCGGTCCGATAGACGAACAACACGAGCAAGATGACGCTCGCGCCGGCAATGTAGAGCGCCGGAACGAGGGGATACCCGAACGCGCGATACGGCCGTTCGACATTCGGACGTGTGCGGCGCAGTCGAAACACGCCCGCGATGGTGAGGATGTAGAAAATCAACGCCGCGGAGATCACGTAGTCGAGCAGATTGCTGTACAGGTTTCCGTACGTGCCGCTTCCCGTGTTGTAGGTGCGCGGCAGCACCAAGAACGCGGCCCACACGCCCTGCCACACGAGGCCCCAGGCCGGCACCTTCGCCTCGTTCAGCCGGCCGACCGATCGGAAGAACAGGCTGTCGCGCGCCATCGCGTAATACGCGCGCGCGCCCGCCAGAATCAGTCCGTTGTTGCAACCGAAGGTCGAGATGACGATCGCGATCGCCATGATGGTCGCGCCCGCGCCGGGAAAGATCGCGTCGAGCGTGGCCGTGGCCACGCGGTCGGCGGGCGCGTGCTGCACCTGGTCGAAGGGCAACGTCGTCAGGTAGGCGACGTTCGCGAGCAGGTAGAGACCAATCACCACGAAGGTGCCGAGCGCCAGCGAGAGCGGGATGTGTCTCCGAGGATCCTTCACCTCGCCCGCCGTGAACGTGATGTTGTTCCACGCGTCGGCTGAAAAGAGCGAGCCGGTCTGCGACACGCAGAGCGCGACGAACAACCCGAAGGCCGACATGGCCGACAGGCCGGGGACGATCTCTACCACGTCGCGCGGATTCCACAGGTTGCCGAAGTTGTCGGCAACCGCGGTCTGGTTCCAGCCGAGCAGCACGCCGACGAGGATCAGTCCCGCGAGCGCGCCGGTTTTCGCCGTCGTGAATACGTTCTGGATGATGCGACCGTATTCGAGGCCGCGTGTGTTGGTCCAGGTCAGGAGCACGATCAGCAGGATCGCTACGAGCTGCGTCGTCGATAACGACAGTGCGTAGCCCGTGCTCAGGTGGATCGGTGCGACGAGGTACCGATCCTCGGCAATGCCGCGCACGAGCACACCGAGGTAGCGCGCGAAGCCGACCGAGACGGCGGCGATCGTGCCCGTCTGGATGACGAGAAAGAGCGTCCAGCCGTAGAGGAAGCCCCAGAGCGGGGAGAACGCTTCGCGCAGGTAGACGTACTGTCCGCCGGCCCGCGGCATCATGGCCGCGAGCTCGCCGTACGACAACGCACCCATCAGCGTCAACGCGCCGGTGACGAGCCACGCCACGAGCAGCCATCCGGCGCTGCCCACGCTCCTGGACATATCGGCCGACACGATGAAGATGCCGGAGCCGATCATCGAGCCGACGACCACCATCGTCGAGTCGTACAGGCCCAGACCGCGCGTGAACTCGGTGTCGAGCGCGGTCGCCGCGCTGCCCGCGGTCGCATTGGTCATCGGGCGCTCCTAACGATTAAGATGGCCTGCCGCGAGACGTGAACGTCTCGTTTGCGAAGGTCGTTGCCGCGCCGAGAGCGGCGAGGCGCCAGGCTGGCACGCCGCGAGGACGAGACAGTAGCATGTTTGCGCTCGACTTCATCAACACGGTCGCCTTCGGCGGCGTGGTTCTCTTTGCCGGACACGGCGTCCGGCGCGCGCTCCCGTGGCTCGCGCGGTACAACGTGCCGGCGCCGGTCGTCGGCGGTCTGGTGGTGGCCGTGGTCGTGCTCATCGCACGATCCCGGGGCGTCGAGCTCGCCACGTTCGACACGCGCCTCCAGGTGCCGTTGATGATTGCGTTCTTCACGACCGTCGGTTTCGGTGCGAGCGTCTCGCTCCTGAAGGTGGGCGGACCTCAGGTCGTGTTCTTCTTCGCGTTGTCCACGGTCCTGGCCGTCCTGCAGAACGTCGTAGGTGTCGCGCTTGCGCAACCACTCGGGATGCACCCGCTGTTCGGCGTGCTGAACGGCTCGGTGACGCTCACCGGCGGACCGGCGACAGGTCTCGCCTTCGCGCCCCAATTCGAGCAGGCCGGCGTCTCCGGCGCCGCCACGATCGCGGTCGCGGCGGCGATGGTGGGCATCGTCAGCGGCGGCCTCATTGGCGGGCCGATCGGGACTCTTTTGATCGAACGGCATCGGCTGCGCCAGCCGCTTCGCGGCCCCAGGTTGGGCGCGCCGCCGCTTGCGACGCACATCGTCGAGCATCAGCTGAACGACGCCGCGGAGCCGTCCGCACCGGCGGGGGAGGACAAGGAATCGTACGCGCTGCTCAAGGGGCTCGTCGTCATTCTCGTCGCCATGTGGATCGGGTCGTGGGTCGGCGCTCGCTTCACGGCCATGGGCATTACGCTGCCGGCCTACATCGGCGCGATGCTGGTCGCCGCCGCGATTCGCAACGTCGACGACGTGGCCGGAGTGATCGGGCTGTCGCAGCGCGTGATCGACGATATCGGCAGCGTGTCGCTGTCGCTATTTCTCGTGCTCGCGCTGATGACGCTGCAGTTGTGGCAGCTCGCCGCCGTGGCGCTGCCGATGCTCGTCATCCTGGCCGCCCAGGTCGTGCTCGTCGCCGTTGCGTGCTGGCCGATGTTCCGGCTGATGGGCGCCGACTACGACGCGGCTGTCATGAGCGGGGGATTGTGCGGCTTCATGCTTGGGACGACGGCCAACGCGATGGCGTCGATGGAAACGATCGTGGATCGCTACGGCCCCGCCCCCCGGGCCTACCTCGTCGTCCCCATGGTGGGGGCGTTCTTCATCGACTTCACCAACGCGCTGTTGATTACGGTGTGCCTGAACATATGGAGCTGACACGCGAGAGCGCCTGGGCGCTTCTGACCGAGTACACGAAGAGCGAGAGCCTCTTGAAGCACTCGTTGGCGGTCGAGGCCGCGGTGCGCGGCTACGCGCGGGCCTCGGGCGAGGACGAGGTTGGCTGGGGCATCGTCGCGCTCCTCCACGATTTCGACTACGAGCGCTGGCCGAGCCTCGACGAGCACCCGTTCCGCGGCAGCGAGATCCTCCGCGAGCGGGGCTATCCCGAGTGGGTGATTCGCGCCATTTTGTCGCACGCCGATTACAGCGGCGTCGCGCGCGAAAGCCGGCTCGAGAAGACACTCTTTGCGTGCGACGAGATGGCCGGGTTCGTGACCGCGGCCTCGCTCGTCCGCCCGAGCAAGAGCGTGCTGGACCTGGAGCCCTCGTCTGTGATGAAGCGGATGAAAGACAAGGCGTTTGCGCGTGGCGTGAAGCGAGAGGATCTGCGCGCGGGGGCCGAGCTGATTGGACTGCCGCTCGAGGAGCACATCGCGAACGTGATCGGATTCATGCGCGGCGAGGCCGAGGCGCTCGGGCTCAGGGGCTCACTCTAGCGGCCGAACGCACCACGGTACGCTTTCGTATAAGGAACTAGATGGCCGATATGGCGCCCGTCGTGACGCTCGACCATGTGACCGTGACGTACGCGTCGAACGCCGCGTTGCGCGACGTCTCGGTCGCCTTTGCCCCGGGCGCCGTGGGCCTGCTCGGTCCGAACGGCGCCGGCAAGAGCACCATGCTGAAGGCGCTTCTTGGCTTCATCGTGCCGGACCAGGGGCGGATGCACGTGCTCGACAAGGACGTCGCCACGTCGCCGCTCGAGATTCGCGCGCGCATCGGCTACATGCCCGAGAGCGACGCGCACATTCCCGGCATGAACGCGGTCTCTTTCGTGGCGTACTGTGGCGAGCTGTGCGGTTTGCCGCGCGCCGACGCCATGCAGCGCGCCCATGAGGTGCTCTACTACGTCGGCCTCGGCGAAGCGCGCTACCGGAATATCGAAACCTACTCGACCGGCATGAAGCAGCGCATCAAGCTCGCGCAGGCGCTCGTGCACGATCCGGACCTGCTGTTTCTCGACGAGCCGACCAACGGCATGGATCCAAAGGGCCGCGACGAGATGCTCGAGCTGGTGCGCGACCTCGCGCATCGCAAGGGCGTCAACCTGATTCTCTCGTCACATCTGCTGCCAGACGTCGAGTACACGTGCGACCACGTCGTCGTCATGGACAAGGGCACGGTGGCGGTGGCGGGGCCGATTGCGGCGCTCAAGCAGCCGCGCGGCCAGGTGTACGAGCTCCGCGTGAAGACGGCGGACTCGCTGGAGGCGTTTGTCGCTCACTTGCAGTCGGCTGGGCTCGAGTGCCACGCGACCGAAGACGATGTGATGCGCGTCTTCGTGCCAGGCGACGGCGGCGCCCGCCGGGTGTTCGGCCTAGCGGTGGAGGCGGGCGTGCAGGTGCGCCACCTGCGCCCGAGCGTCCCGACGCTCGAGGACGTATTCGCGCACGCGGTCGGGGAGCGATGAGGTGCAAGGGGATGCACAGTAGCCAGCTCCATGCCCATTCATGATCAAGGCTATCGCCGCTACGGCGGCGACAAAGTCCCGCACGGCCGTGCCTGGATCGTCATCGCCTCCTCAGGCATCCGTACGTTCGTGACGAAGCGCGCCTTTCTCGGCCTGCTGCTGCTTTCGTGGATGCCGTTTTTCGTGCGCGCGGTGCAGATCTACGCATCCGCCAACCTGCCGCAGGCGGCCTTCCTGGCGCTGACGCCAGAGACGTTCCGCCAGTTCCTGGAGCAGCAGAGCATCTTCGTCTTTTTCGTCACGGTGTACGTGGGCTCGGGCCTCATCGCCAACGACCGGCGCGCCAACGCGTTGCAGATCTACCTGTCGAAGCCCCTGGGCCGCGCCGAATACGTCCTCGGCAAGCTCGCGGTCCTGATGTCGTTCCTGCTGCTCGTCACGTGGATACCGGGGCTGTTGCTGCTCATCGTCCAGGCGGTCTTCGCCGGCAGCTTCGCGTTCGTCGTGGACAACATCTATCTCTTCCCGGCCATCACGCTGGTGTCCTTCATCGTGACGGCGACGGCCGCCGCGTCGATGCTGGCCCTCTCGTCACTGTCGAACAGCAGCCGGTACGTCGGCATCCTGTACGCCGCGCTCATCTTCTTCTCGCAGGCGCTGTTCAACGTCCTCAGGTTCGTCACCGGCGGCTCGACGATCGCGTGGGTGTCGGTTGAAGCCAACCTCCAGCAGGTCGGCCGCGCCATCTTCCGCCAGCCGCTGCTGTACGAAACGCCCTGGTTCGTGTCCATGCTCATGATCGTCGGCCTGATCGCGGTGTCCGGTTTCGTGCTCGAGCGTCGCGTGCGCGGCGTGGAGATCGTGGCGTGACGTCGGACGCGATCGTGTCGGCCGATCATCTGTCGAAGTGGTATGGCCAGGTCATCGGCTTGAATGACGTGTCGCTGACCGTTCCGCGCGGCATCACTGGCCTCCTCGGCCCGAACGGCGCGGGCAAGTCGACCTTCATGAAGCTCATCACCGGCCAGCTCGCGCCGAGCAAAGGCTCGCTGACCGTGCTGGGCGCGCCCATCTGGCGCAATCCGATCCTGTACGTCCGCATCGGCTTCTGTCCGGAACAGGATGCGTTCTACGAGCGGATGACCGGCGTGGAGTGGTTGACGGCGCTCGTGCGGTTGAACGGCGTCGCCGACGCGGCCGCCTCGGCGATGGCGCGTCGTGCGCTCGACCTCGTCGATCTGGCCGATGCCGCCGGCAAGAAGATCGGCGCCTACAGCAAGGGCATGCGCCAGCGCGTGAAGCTGGCGCAGGCGCTCGTCCACGACCCCGAGCTCCTGATTCTCGACGAGCCGCTGGCGGGCATGGATCCGCTGGCGCGCCGTAAGACGATCAGGCTGGTGAAAGAATGGGCGCGCGCCGGCAAGAGCATCATCGTCTCGAGCCACATCCTCCACGAGATCGAGTCGATGACGTCGAACATCCTCCTGATCAATCAGGGCCGGATTCTCGCCGAAGGCAACGTCCACCAGATTCGCGACCTGATCGACGAGCATCCGCATACGGTCTACATCAAGGCAGACGAGACGCGCGCGCTCGCGCGCGAGTTCCTCGCCGCCGACGATCTGCTCAGCCTGAAGTTCGAGGACGGGGCCCTCGTCGTGCAGACCGCGCATCCAGACCTGTTCTACGCACGGCTCACGGCGCTGGCGGCGTCGGGTGCACACGGCGCGATTCACGAAGTGACGTCGCCCGACGACAACCTGCAAGCCGTCTTCCAATACCTGGTGAAGTCATGACGAAGACGGCAGTGAAGCGTCCCGGCCTGCTGTCCTCGGCCGTGAAGATTTTCGACCTCTCGCTCGGGCAGATGCTCTGGTCGAGGCGATCGGTGTTCCTGGCCGTGCTCGTCGGGGGGCCGGTGCTGCTCGCGGGCGTCGTGCGCGTTGCCATCGCGTTCGAGCCCGCGGCGATGCCCCGGATCAACGGCGCCAACGTCGGCGGCGCGGCGCTGTTCGGCATGATGATCTGGCTGCTCTACATCCGGTTCATCGTGCCGGTCCTGGGCGTGTTCTACGGGACGTCCTTGATTGCCGATGAAATCGACGACAAGACGATCACCTACCTGTTTGTCCGGCCCATTCCGCGCGCCGCCGTCCTCGTGGGGAAGTACTTGTCCTTTCTCGCCTGTACGGTCCTCCTCGTGCTTCCGTCGGTCGTGGTGGTCTACTTCCTCGTGGTGCCGATCGGCGGCGGGAGCGTCGGTCGCGAGTTTCCGTCCCTTGCCGCGGATCTCGGCATGCTCACCGTGGGACTCGCCGCCTACGGAGCGGTGTTCGCCCTGGTCGGCGCCCGTGTCAAGCGTCCGCTCGTCGTCGGACTGGTGTTCGCCTTTGGCTGGGAGCCAGGCGTGCTGCTCTTTCCGGGATACCTGAAGCGCGCGACCGTCGCCTACTACCTGCAGGCGCTCGTGCCGCAAGCCATGCCCCAGGATTCCGCCATCAGCATGCTGATGCAGATGTTTCAGGAGTTGCCGTCGGTGGCCACGAGCCTCGTGAGCCTGGCGGGTATCACGCTGGCGACGCTGTGGCTGGCTGGAAGGGCTGTCGAAACGCGCGAGTACGTCCTGGAGCAGTGACGTGGGGTCAGGGAGGTCTGAGGTGGAATTTGAGGATTTGAGGATTTGAGGACTTGAGGATTTGAGGACTTGAGGATTTGAGGACTTGAGGACTTGAGGATTTGAGGGATCTAGAGAGGAATTGACGAGGGTTAGACTGTGGGTGCGCGGGTGCATCGTGGAACATCGACCGTGTCGGTTTCGTCTACGGCCTTGAGGGGACCTTTCATGACGGCCAGAACCCGGTATTTCGTGATTCTTTCGCTCCTGGTGCTGGCTCTCGGAGTCGGCACCGGCCTGGTTGCCTACTTCGTTGGGCTTCCCACCACCGCGCTCCAGCGTGCGGGCGGCCCCGACGAACTGCGGTTTGTCCCACGGAACGCGACGCTCGTGGCCTACGCCAACGTCACCGACGTGATGGGCTCGACCCTGAGGGAACGGCTCCGTCAGGCCATGCCCGACACGCCCCGCGGCCAGCAAGAATTTCAGGACCAGACCGGCATCAACATCGAGACCGATATCGACCGGATTGTCGCGTGCATCGCGCCGCAGCTGGACGGTTCCTCCTCACTGCCGGGCACCGGGCTCGTGCTCGCTCGCGGACGTTTCAACGAGGTCAGAATCGAAGCGTTGATGCGGGAACATGGCGCGGTCGTCGAAGTCTACAAAGACGTTCGGCTGATTGTCGCCGAGCCCCGCACCACCACCGACGATCAGGGAGCCGTGCGGCGGATCGACGGCTTGTCGCTGGCCTTCATCGAGTCGGGTCTTGTCGCCGTGGGCAGCACGCCGCTCGTGCGTCACGCCGTCGACCTGAAGGTCGGCGGCGACAACGTGACGGCCAACGATGAGCTGATGGCCCTCGTCGAGTCGCTCGAAAGCGGCAACTTGTGGGCCGTCGGAAGGTTTGATGCGCTGGCCAGCCAGGCCCGGTTACCAGGCGAGCTGGCCGCGCGACTGCCGGCCATCACCTGGTTTTCGGCGAGTGGGCACGTCAACGGCGGTCTGAGCGGCGTCCTGCGCGCTGAGACGCGCGATGATGCTTCTGCCGCCGACCTTCGCGATGTGCTCAGGGGCTTCCTGGCCTTGGCCAAGATGCAGGCCGGCGACAGACCCGACATCCTGGCCATGGTCCAGTCGCTCCAGCTCGGCGGCACCGGGAAAACCGTGGCGCTGTCCTTCGAGGTGCCTCCGGCCGTTTTCGACCAGCTCGGCAGTGGCGCCGCCAGCCCCCCTCCTCAGTAAACAAAACCGTCCGGGCAGCCGTATGAAGCTTAATAGGGACGAGGCCCCTGCCGGGTCCGTCTGTTTCGTCTGCCCACATGACCGATCTCGTGTTTTTCTACGGCACTCTGATGTCGGGTTTCCAGCGGCCCGGCCGGGCCCGCCTGGATCGCGTCCTCAATCCGGTCGGACGCGGATGGATCAGCGCGGCGTTGTTCGACCTGGGCCTGTATCCGGCCGCGATTCCGGCCACCGACGCACGCATCTCGGGTGAAGTGTACCAAATGCTCGATAGCGAGTCGGTGCTGCAGGCGCTGGACGACATCGAAGGGTACCGCGCTGACGAACCCGACTTGAGCTTGTATACCCGTCTGCAAACGCCCGTCACGCTGTCGGACGGCCGGCTCGTCGAGGCGTGGGTCTACTTCTACAACGCTCCGCTCGGTCGCGCCGAACGCATCGAGTCGGGCGATTACCTCGAGCACCTCACGGGCAACCTTCGATAGCTGATTAAAGCGCCCGCCGGCTGTCCTTGATCGAGTCGATGAAGTCCGAGATCACCGCATAGACCCGATCCGAGGGCTCGACGAATTCGACCCCGGACCGATACGTCACGAGCTCCTGATCCACATCGCTGATGCTACAATGCGCGACGCGCGCCTTGACGACGACCGAACGTTCGCCGAGCGTGAGCCGCACTTCGTGGAGCGACTCGCGCTGAAGCGGAAACGCGGTTTCGACCTGGGCGCCGCCCCGGCTGATTTCCTTGATGGCCATGGGCTGAAAGATCATCACCTCGCCGTGGAGCTCGCCCAGAATCTGAATCCGCTCCTCGCGCAGGTCGTGTCTCGGCTTCAGGGGTTCGCCAGACGCTGCCATGCGGCTGGACTATACCAGATTCAATTCATCCGGAGCGCCGGCGGCATCGACCTCAGCACGGCGTCGGCCGGCTCCGGCGCATCGCGCTCGGTCGGGTGCCCCTCGGGCTGGGTCGTGTAGGTCAAGACGGGAATGTCGCGCGTCTCCTCGTCGAGTTTGAGCATCGACAGCACATCGAAGCCTGCGGCGTCTTCGATGCACACGCACAGGATGACCAGGTTCGGCTGCACGCGCTTGATCTGCGAATAGGCGTGTGCGCTGGATTCGACAGACACCACGTCGTAATGGCCGGCGTCCAACGCCGTTTCGACGAGCCCCAATGTGTCGGTCGAGCCGTTGACAATGACCACTTTCTGCAGGGCGTTGGTCGGCATGGCGGTCCGTCTCCTGTGGACGCAGGCTCGACTTCAGGAATCGTGCCACGCCGGCCCGGCCGCAAACCCAAGGGTTCAGGGCAGTTACTGATGACCGCCGTAGGGGTGTTCTGTCATGGAATCCGGACGGAGCACCAACTAACAATTATGGGGACCGTGGCCACGACAATCACCGCATCCCTCGAGAAGGCTCGGGACGCCCTGAGTATGTCGCCCCTCGACCGTGCTCGGGACGACCCTGAGCCAGTCGAAGGGTCGGAGGGCAGAGCTCGCAGAGCGCGCAGAGAATACTTGGTAAGGCCGTTCTTCTTCGTGTCTTCGTGCCTTCGTGGCTTGAACGTTCGTGTGTTCGTCACTTGGAGCTAGTCTTTTTCGTGCTTTCGTGTTTTCGTGGCCAAGGTTCGTATGCAGATCAAAACCGTCGGCGTTCTGGGTTGCGGCCTGATGGGCTCTGGCATCGCGCAGGTGTGCGCGGCCGCGGGCTACAAGACGATCGTCAAAGAGATCGACGACGCCCTGCTGCAGAAGGGGCTCGGCCGTATCAGGAAGTTTCTCGAAGACGGTGTTACCAAAGGCAAGGTGACGGCGCATGCCCGCGACTCGACCCTCGATCGACTGACCGGTACGACGACGTTTGACGCCATGGCGGCCTGCGATCTCGTCGTCGAAGCGATTGTCGAGAACCTGGAAGCGAAGCGCGCGGCCTACGCCAGCCTCGAGCGCGTCCTCGGGGCGCACACGATCTTTCTGTCGAACACGTCCTCGCTCTGCGTCACGGAGCTCGCGGCGTCGACGAAGCGGCCTGATCGGTTTGCCGGACTGCATTTCTTCAATCCGGTGCCGCTGATGAAACTGGCCGAAGTGATCCGCGGTTTGACGACGAGCGACGACACCTACGCGCAGGCGTTCGCCTTCGCGCGGTCGCTGGGGAAGGAGCCTATCAACGCCCCCGACCGCCCGGGCTTCATCGTCAATCGGCTGCTCGTGCCGTACCTGCTCGACGCGGTTCGCGCGTACGAGAACGGGCTCGGGACGCTCGAGGACATCGACAAGGGGATGACGCTCGGATGCGGTCACCCAATAGGGCCGTTCGCGCTCTTGGACTTCGTCGGGCTCGATACGACGTACTACATTGCGAACATCATGTTCGAGGAGTTCCGCGAGCCGGCGTACGCGCCGCCGCCGCTCTTGAAACGCATGGTGCTGGCGGGTCGGCTCGGACGGAAGTCGGGCCGCGGGTTCTACCAGTACTGAGGAGTAGTGAAAAATCACGAAATGCGGCCACGAAAACACGAAAACACGAAAACACGAAACACGAAGAGGACCTCCAAGCTACGCACATAGAACGTCCAAGCTACTCAGACACGAAAACACAAGAAGCCGATCCAAGGGAGGGCGAGCCGAGTCACAATACCTGCCCCACAGCTATGGAGTGAATCAATGCGTCATGTAAGAGTTCTCGTCGCTTTCGGGCTCACGGCTGCGGCGCTGGCGGCCGGGCCCATCGCCGCGCGTCAACAGCGCCAAGGCGAACCGTTTTCGACCGCGATCACGAAGCTCAAGGACGGGTTGTATGTCATCCCGGGGTATGACGGCGCCGTTACCGGCGGCAACGTGGCCGTCCGCGTCACGAGCGAGGGCGTCATCATCGTGGACGACCGGTTTCCGCCGAGCTCGGCCGAAATCGCCGGCAAGGTGAAGTCCGTCACGCCCCAGCCGATCAAGTACGTGCTCAGCACGCACAATCACGGCGACCACACCGGCGGGCACCCCGAGTTCATCAAGACGGCCGAGATCATCGCGCATCGCAACGCACGGGAGAACATGGTCAGGGGCAAGCAGGCCGCGCCGCCTCGCATCGTGTTCAGCGATCAGGCGTCCGTGTTTCTGGGCGGCGTCGAAGTGGAGGCGCGTCACTTGGGACGCGGTCATACCAACGGCGACAGCGTCATCTACTTCCGCGACCTGCGGGCCGTTCACACCGGCGATCTCGTCGTCTGGGGCAGACGAACGGACGGCAGCCTGCTCACGCCGTTCATGGACTACGGCAACGGGGGCAGCCTGTCGGAGTGGATCGGCACGCTCGACAAGGTGCTGCAGCTCGATTTCGACTCCGCCATTCCCGGGCACGGGCCGGTCCTCTCGAAAGACGAGGTGCGGTCTTTCAGACAGAAGCTCGTGACGCTTCGGCAGCGCGGCGCGGATCTAATCACGTCGGGCGTCGGCCGGAACGACTTCATGGCGAAGCTCAGGACGGACGACTTGAACTGGCCGTTCCCGAAAGAGCGAATCGAGCCGCTGTACGACGAGCTGGCGTCGAAACGGTAGGGCCACCCGTTGATTGACAGATCCGGCTGGTCAGTGCACGATAAGTGCATGGCCGTGAAGACCATCACCATCGATCTCGACGCCTACGAGGCGTTGGCACGCCGAAAACGCGGCGGGCAGTCGTTCTCCGAAGTGATCAAAGAGCACTTCACAGGGAGCGGAACGGCCCGCGATCTGCTGCAGGCCGCTCGGCGGGCGCACGTGAGCGATGAGACGCTTGCCGAGGTCGAACGACGGATCAAGGCCCGCAGCCGCGACCGGGCACGGGCCCCGCGCCTGTGACGCATCTGGACACGTCGTTCCTCGTCGATCTGCTGCGGGAGCAGCAACGTCATGCGCCCGGTCCCGCCACTGATTGGCTCGAGGCGCACGCGGACGAGCCGCTCGGCCTCTCGGTGTTCGTCGCGTGTGAGCTCGAGGCGGGGGCGGCGCGCACGGCTCATCCGCAGCGGGAGCGGCAGCGTGTCCGTGAGCTGCTGGAGACCACGACGGTCGTGTACCCGGACGACCGTTACGCGGCGATGTACGGCGACCTGCTGGCTCGGATGCAGCTCCGCGGCCGCTCGATAGGTGCGATGGATCTGTTGATCGCGACGACAGCAGGCGTGGAGTCAGTCCCACTGCTGACCGGCAACACGCGTCATTTCGAGCACGTGCCGGACTTGCGTCTGCTCTCGTACAAGACGCGCACCTGAGGTATTACCTCGGCGCCGCGGCGCGCGACCTCGTGGAGGGACGCCTAGAGGATGTCCTCGAGGCCGAGGGCCAGCACGAGCTTGCGCCCGACCGTGCGCATCGTCTCGGAATCGAGGGCGCCGACTCCACAGAGGCCGCCTGCCGGGCGTATCTCGCCCAGCTGCGCTGGCCGGACGGGTTTCGGTGTCCGAAGTGCGGTGGCACGACGGCGTGGCCGGTGCGCGCCGTACTGTGGCAGTGCGTCGGCTGTGGTCGACAGACCTCGGTTACGGCGGGGACGGTGTTCCAGGACACCCGGACGCCGCTGACCGCGTGGTTTCGCGCGATGTGGTGGGTCACCAACTCGAAGGCCGGCACGAGCGCGCTGACCCTGCAGCATTTGCTGGGCCTGGGCAGTTATCGAACGGCCTGGGCGTGGCTGCACAAGCTGCGCCGCGCCGTGGTCAGGCCGGGACGCGACCGACTCTCGGGCGAGGTGGAGGTCGACGAAACCTTGTTGGGAGGCCTCGGCGGGGCGCAGGGGTGGTCGACCGCGACGAAAGCGCTGATCGTCGTGGCAGCCGAAGCGGTGGGCCGCGGGACCGGACGGATTCGGATGCGCCGGATCCCCAATGGCTCTGCCCCGACCCTGCAAGCGTTTATCGAGGAGGGCGATCGAACGCGGCAGCACCGTCCATACCGACGGGTGGGATGGCTACGAGACTAGCCTCCGAAGCCCCGGTAGTAGCACATGTAACCCGAGTCGCACATCTCGGGGGCGTTCCGTACCCGCCGTGCCCGGGCCGCAATTTCCTCCGGCGCTGCGCCGCTGCGAACGAGGTCGACGACCGCTTTGACCAGCCGCAGGCTCGCGAGCTTGCGGAACGACGAGGCCTGGCGGCCAGCGATCTTCAGCGAGCCGATGCCCATGCGAGAGAGCTCGTGGATGGCACACAGGCCGCAGGGTCCGAGAGGCAGCCCTTCCTGCGAGAGGGCGCCGCCGCAGCCGTTGACGTACCAGAGCCATTCCCGATAGCTGTCCATCTGTCCGGCGATGATATCCTTCTCCTCCGGCCCGAGCGGCCCGCCGTCGTCGCGGTAGACCTCGTAGTTCCATTCCCTGATGTTGAAGCAGAATGCCCCGACGCGGTGGTGGTGCGTCGTGTGGCACAACCCTTCCTCGAACGCGCAGCCGTCGTTGAGGATAAAGGCCTCGAGCTCGATTCGATCGCCGACCTTCATCGCCAGGTCCCGGATCTCGCGCAGGCTCAGACTGCGTGGCAGAATGATGCGCGAGGCGCCCAGCTCCTTGTAGAACTCGATCGTTTCGCTATTGAGGACGCTGGCGATCGAGCTGATGTGAATCCTGGTCTTGAGTCTGAGCTCGGCCAGCGCCAAGAGCAGTCCGATGTCGCTGACGATCAAGGCGTCCACACCGATCTCTTCGGTGACTCTCCGTGCGAGGTCGCTGATGCTTTGAAGTTGCCGCTCGTTGTAGCAGGGAGCGTTGAGCGTCAGGGAGACCGGGATGCCGTAGCGGTGGGCGCTAAGGACGAGCTCGGCCAGCGAGTCGTAGGTCGCCAGGTTGGCGCCGGCGGGGCTGCGGCGGTTCAGCCAGATCGCACCGGTGTACGCTTCGATCCATTCGCGGGGAACGACGCCGCAGTAGAGTTCGTCGGCGCCGTTGGCCGCAAGCATCTCGACTTCGTCTGCGCTGCTAATAGGCGTGTTGATCTTCACCAAGACGGCGCTCCATTACATAGGCAGCCGGGGTTGATAGACGATCCGGCTGATCCCCAGCCGCTCGACCATCTCGGCACCCGACGCAATCGTCCGGCGGTCTTGACAGTAGAAATAGGTGTTGCCCTGCTCGATAAACTCCTGATCGCGATTGCCGAACGGCGAGTCGGAGTACTCGAAACACAGGGTGTTGAGCCGGCACTCCTGGCGACAGACTGCTTCGACATCGAATTTCTGTCTGCGGGGGAGTTGAAGCGAGCCTATCGCGCACACCCGCCCCGTCGCGACGTAGCCGTAGGGGATGTAGAGCGAGGCGGACAGGCCGAACTCCCGGAAGTTCATGTCCAGGCCTTGGAGCAGGTTGTCGAACTCGACCATGGTGATCCCGACCTGGCCCAGGAACCGACGAAAGAGCGCAGCGGTGACGCCTGACTGCCGCAGGACCTGCAACGCCGCGGCCGGCGCCTGAGGACTCGCGAACTCCCCGGCGATCCGCGGGTCGCGGAGCATGCGATTCATCAGGCGCCCGAGGACCGGGCGGAGTCGCGGGAAGTCCCGCCGCAGCAGGTGCAGAACGCCCCAGTCGTTCACCACGACTTCGGCGGAGCTGTCGTCTAAGGCGGCAAGCCACTCAAAGAGCGGCCACAACCGACCGAGGCCCGCGTCGGTCACATACGGGGTGAGAAGAGAAAAAGACAGACGCCTGCACGTTGCGGCTTCATAGGCGCGGCGCACCTGGCTCGCAGCCGGTACGAGCCGCTCGCAGAACTCGACGCCGTAGTAGAGCCGTGTGAATCGCGGCGGTCCGAACGCCGCGATGGTCGCGTCTCGCGCGTTCGTCTGCAGCTCACCCAGCCGGCCGCTGCGGGTCGTGTCGAGATTCAGGTAGGCGCCGAGCTCGTCGAGGTCGTGGGACCGGGAGCACATGATCGCCCATTCAACATTCGTGGCGCATTTCTCCTCCTTTGCGTTGTCCACCGAGCTCATTATGGCTCTCGTCATAGGGCTAAGGGGAGGGGCTAAGGGCCCGTAAAGGAATAACGTGGCCATTCTGGCTGTCGAAGCATCCCGGGGGCCGGCGTTGCTCGTCGCTTACATACGCCGAGTTCTGGTTATCCACTTGACTCAGGTGACCCCAACCCGAATCTATAGACATATACGTAATCGGTTACCGCGTCAGTTGACGGATGCGCGTGTCGGATAGAGGTGCGGTGAGACGATCGGTGTGGGCGCGCGGAGCAGCGTGGTGAGCACGTCGGCTGTATCGAGATGTCGTTGCTGCGCGGTGCAAGAGGGCGCGGACTTTCCAGCCCGTTTCATCCGGGACGACGACGGGACTGGTTCGGACCGTCTCACACATTACGAAAAGTTCACGTCCGTCGCGGCGCCATCTCGGGAAGACGCCTCCGTTCGTCGAGACCTGCCACTTTCCGACGCCGGCAGGGAACGGCTGCACGTAGACCTCGTTCCGGCCGGCTTCGTTGGAGGAGTACGCGAGCCATTTCCCATCGGGAGAAATCTGGCCGTGGGTTTCCCTGAACGGCGTCTGCAGCAACGGAATGGCTTTGCGATCTCCTGACAGTGGCAACACCCACAGGTCGTTTTGCGTTTTCGGATCGGTCACCTCGTAAACTATGGAAAGTCCATCCGGAGACCAGCTCACCGGAAGGGTCACGACTGCGTGACGGGGGAGGGTTGGCCGCTGGCCGACGACACGCGGAAAAGCGGCGCTGGCCCGTTACTAAAGACGATCACGCCTTCGCGGTTCCATGCGCCTCCGCGACCGACGATGGTCGGGCCGCTGAACGCGCATAAGATCTGCGGAGGTCCACCGCTGGCATCGATCTTCAGGAGTTTGCCCGGCGTGGAATAGGCGATCTGTCGGTTGTCGGGCGACCAGAACGGGTAAGCGGCGTTGTCGGTGCCGACGAGCGGCTGCGCGGTCAGAGAAAGTGACGTTCATCACCTCGCTCGGACGTCTGGGCGCGATCGCCAGTATTTCGCCGGACGGCCGCAGACTCGCCTTTGCAGCAAGGGATGCCGCCGGAAAAGATTTTGCTGTGGGTGCGCGCGATCGATTCGCTACAGCAGCCGTGGAGTTGGTCCCACTGCTCACCGGCAACACGCGTCATTTCGAGCACGTGCCGGATTTGCGCCTACTCTCGTACAAGCGACGGCAGCACCCCGCGCGCCCCTAGACGAGGTCTTCGAGGCCGAGGGCCAGCACGAGCTTGCGCCCGACCGTGCGCATCGTCTCGGAATCGAGGGCGCCGACGTACTTGACGAAACGAGTCTTGGAAACCGTCTGAATGTTGTCGAGCGTGACGTAGGACTCTTTGGCGAGGTTGGCCTTGTGGCCGATAGACACTTCAGTCGGGTATCCCTTGCCCGACGACGTGATTTCCGCGACCGTGAGCTTGTTGACGTGAGGGACAACCGCCTGCCGCGTGACGATCAGCGCCGGCCGCGTCCCGGCTCGTCCGCCCAGGTCGAGCAGCCAGACATCGCCGCGGTTCATTTCCGGCTCCAGGCTTGAATCCCCAACCACTGGTCGGCGCGTTCAGGCTGGTCGGGATGCCTCCCGAGCGCCCCTATCCATTCCTGTTCGAAGCGTTCGACGGCCTTCCGGCTAAGCCACTCCCGAAGCGCCAGGCGGACGATCGCGGATCGCCTGAGCCCGAGCGGCTTGCCGACGCGGTCCACCATCGCGAGCGTTTCGTGATCGATGCTTATCTGTACATGTTTCATACATAAACATATACATGATCATGTACTGACCTTTCAAGTGTCCAAGAACGGCATTAGTGTGCTCTTGACGGGTTTCCGTACTAGCTATTAGCATAGCTATCAGTATCCACATGCGAACCGTCCAGATGACGATCGAGCCGGAGCTGGTCGCCAGGGTCGACAAGGCCGCGCGGCGCCTCGGCCTCACGCGCTCGTCGTTCACACGCCGCGCGCTTGTGGCGGCGATCGAGCAGCTTCACGTCCAGGAGCTCGAACGGCGGCACCGGGAAGGCTATCGACAGAAGCCCGCCCACCGGGGCGAGTTCGACGCGTGGGCCGCCGAGCAGGTCTGGCCCGATTAGGGGCAGCGGAGGAGCCCTCATGCGCCGGGGCGAGGTCCGGTGGTATCGATTCGCCAGGCCGGACAAGAAGCGGCCGGTGCTCGTCTTGACCCGCGACTCGGCGCTCGAGTTTCTCGGCGAAGTGACCGTCGCCCCCATCACGTCGACCGTTCGTGACATTCCTTCGGAAGTGCTGCTGACACAGGCGGACGGTCTGCCCACCCTATGCGCCGTCAACCTCGATCACGTCCAGACCGTCGCGCGTGCCCGCGTCGGCGGACTGATCGCGACCTTGCCCTCTGGCCGGATGGCCGACGTGCAGTCGGCGCTGCTCTTTGCGCTCGGCTTCTCGCGATAGGAGTCTGCGGCAGGATGTTGTGCGGATCTGCAGACCCGCTTCCCGCCGGGTCCGAAAGGGCCCGGCCTACTTCAGCCTCGCCAGGAGCGCGCGCGCCTTCGCCTTGTACTCCAGATCCTCCGGCGCCCAGTCGGGATCGAGCGGCGCGTCGATCACCCTTTGGATCTCGGCGCGCGCTTCCTCCTTGCGCCCGGTGTCGAGCAGTACTTCGGCCAGGAAGAAGCGCGAGATCGTGCTGCGATCGTTGTATGTCAACGATGCGCGCAGATGCGCCTCGGCCTTCTTGTCGCTCCCGCCAAACAGCCCCGGCACTTTGAAATACCAGCGACCCAGCGCGCGATCGGCTGACCCGTGCATGAACGCCGGGTCGATCTTCAACACGGTTTCCAGCTCCTCGCGAATGGGCTTTCGATACCTGAGCCCCGCGCGGAGACCAAACGACTCGGCCAGCGCGCCCATGTTGGCGGCGATCCAGAAATGGCCCTCGGGGCGGGACGGCTGGAGGGCGGCGGCCTTCCGGCCGGCCTCGATGCCGGCTTCGAGGAACGTGCGCCGTTCGTTCTCCCGCGCGTGCCCGCCCAGCCAGTAATCGGCCCGCGCCAGCTTCCAGGCCGCGTCGAAGGCCGTGGGGTTCCCCGTGAGCTCGGCTGCCCACGCGTCGGCGGCGCGCCGCGCGCTCGCCAGGTTCGCGCGATCGGCGTAGAGCTGGTCGGGCGGCTGCGCGTGAAACGCCACGGCTGAACCCGAGATATAGAATAGGAGGATGCAGGATCTCATCCGGAAGCTGCTGGCGGAGCTCGGCGAGGACCCGGAGCGGGAAGGGCTGCTCCAGACGCCGAAGCGGGTCGAGAAGGCGCTCACGTTTCTCACCAGCGGATACGACGCCAACATCGATGAGGTGCTCAACGATGCCCTCTTTACCGTCGATTATAACGAGATGGTGATCGTGAAAGACATCGACTTCTACAGCCTGTGCGAGCATCACCTGCTGCCGTTTTTCGGCAAGTGTCACATCGCCTACATTCCCGCCACCAAGGTGATCGGCCTGAGCAAGATTCCGCGCCTGGTGGACGTGTTCAGCCGGCGCTTGCAAATCCAGGAACGACTCACCAGCCAGATCGCCGACACCATCCGCGAGAAGATCGCGCCACTCGGCGTCGCCGTCGTCGTCGAGGCGACGCACCTGTGCATGTCGATGCGCGGCGTCGAGAAGCAGAACTCGTTTGCCGTGACGAGCGCGATGCACGGCGCCTTCCGCAACAACGCGCGCACGCGCATGGAGTTTCTCGAGCTCATCAAGCTCCGGAGCGCCGCGCCGGCTCAACTCGACAGCATGCCGGCGGGCTTCGCCTGCATCGGCCAAGACTAACGGAGAACTCAGAACGGTACTATACTGGTGGCGATGCGGTTGCTGTCGCTCGTCTGTGCGGTTGTGCTGATCTCAGCGGTTGCTGTGACGGGGCAGACCCGAAAGCCAGCGCCAAAGCCAGCGCCACGGAGGGCCGCGCCGGCGCCGCCCCCGCAACCGATCAAGACGATGCCCGAGATGGCGTGTCCGACGCCGCTCGGCCCGGGCATCAGCACGCGGCGCGCCTACTGTGACGTGATGAGCGGCCGCGATCCGGCCGGCGGCGTCCTGATCACGTTGCCGCCGCACCAGGGCCCCGTCAGCCTGACCTTCGACCTGCACAACCGCCACACCTACTCGGAAGACCAAATGAAGGCGAACCGCACGTTTGCGCGGTACACGGCCGTCATCGGCGTCCTCGCCATGGACAACACGCTCCTCAGCCGCGCGGTGGTGCAGAGCGAGTTCCGAAAGGCGTCGGATCTGGTCGAGCGGATCGGTGGCGGCGCGGGACCGGGCGGCGTCAAAGCCGTGGCGCCCACCGGGACCGAGCACGTCACAATCGTGATCCCTGAAGAGGAAAACGAAGTCAGCCTGCTTGGTGAGAAATTGATCGTCGATCGCCCGGAGGGTTCGGCGACCTACGCGTCGCCCGGTCGCCCGATTGCGGTCATCAGCAACGTGATGATCGAGTACGTGCCTCCGACGCCTCCGCCCACTGGGCGGGCAGGCAGGGCCGGCGCGCCGGGCCAGTGAAAGAAAAAGGCCGGCGATTTCTCGCCGGCCCCGACTATCGACTATCGACTAACGACTATCGACTATCTGACTACACCGTAGGCTGATGAAGCACCAGCTGCGGCTCTTGCTTCGAATTCGTCTCGCCTGAAGTCCCGGCTCCCCGGCGCCCGCCGAGGCCCTGAATCTGCAACGTGGGCTGCTCTTTCAGCACGTGCTGCCGATAGAGCTTGGCCATCTCGTCGTGCTGCTTTTTCAGTTTCTCTTCGCGCGCGTTCTTCGCGATGCCGAGGTCGTCGAGATCGGTCTGCGCGCCCTTGCGCACCGCCTCGTCGTTCAACTTCAGCGAGTGCTTCGTCGAGTTGAGCGGCACGCTCTTGTTGCCCGCGAAGATCTCGTGGCGGCCGTGCTCCTCGTACCACTTGGTGAGGGTGGCCGTCATGTGCATCTTCTCGATGATGTTGCGCCAGCCGATGCCGGTGTTGTAGGCGCAGAAGGAAATCTCGCCTTGCTGCGTGGCATACGGGATGATGCACATCTCGGTGCGGCGGAAATCGTAGTTGAACAGATCCTGGAACCACATGCCGGCGATGAAGAGGAAGTTCCAGCGATCCGATCGACGCTTGTCGATGTCGGACCTCGTCCGCGTGCCTTCGACGCTGCCGTACTTGCCCTTTTCGGCCGACTTGGTCCCGCCAAACGTCTTGTCGAATTTGCGGAGCAGATCGCTGAGCCTGAATTCCCTCGGCGACTTGAACGAGTCGTAGTTGCGCATCAGCGAAAGCGCCATGCCGACGACCGACAGGAAGCGGCCGCGGCCCGCGTCGCTGACGGCGGCGACGTCCTTCGCCAGCCGCTCCGCCTTGAGGAACGCCGTGACCGGCACGGCTTCCTTGGTTTCCTTGTCGATCATCACGGCCATGCCGACGCCGCAGTTGGGGTGGCATCCGCAGGTGAGCTGGCCGAATTCCTTTTCCGCGCCGTGCGTGACGTCGGCCCAGTCGGTGAAGCTGCCCATGAACGAGATGGGGAACCAGTCGCGTGTGGGTTCGCCCAGACCCGTCTGGTTCTTCACGTCGTGCGCCAAGTGAGACAACGTATAGCGCTGCGCGTGGCGCCGCTCGTCGGTAATCTCCTCGTCGCGCCCCGTGAACGATACCGGCTGAAACGACAGGAAGTTGATCTTTTTCGGGTTGTCGAGCGCGAACTCGATGATGCGGCCCACCTGCTCGTTGTTCACGCCGTTGACGATCGTCACGACCGGCACGATGTCGACGCCGTTGCTGTACAGGTTCTCGATCGCTCGCAGCTTGACGTCGAAGAGATTGCCGACCCGCCGATGCGCGTTCGCCGCGTTGCCGATGCCGTCGAACTGGAGGTACGCGTAGCGCAGGCCGGCCTCGGCCGCCGCCTTGGCGAACTCCGGATCCTTCGCGAACTCGATCCCGTTGGTGGCGGCCTGCACGCTGTTGTAGCCCACCTTGCGCGCGTAGCGCACGGCGTCGAGGAAGTAGGGCGAGATTGTCGGCTCTCCGCCCGAGAACTGCACCGACATCTGGCGCCGCGGCTTGATGCTGATCGCGTTGTCCAGGACTTGCTTGATGTCCTCCCACGACAGCTCGTGGACGAAGCCCACCTGGTTGGCGTCCATGAAGCACGGGTCGCACATCATGTTGCAGCGGTTCGTCAGGTCCACCGTGAGAACCGAGCCGCGGCCGTGCTTGATCGTGCTGCTGCCGTGGTTGTGGAGCTTCTCGTCGCTGTGCGCGCGGATATCGCGGCCCGGGAACACCTCTTCGAGATGCTTGAAGAAGTCGGTATCGATCGCCATCACGTCCTCGAAGTGGCCGTGGATGGGGCAGTCCTTCACCATCAGGATCTTGCCGTCGCGCTCGAGGATCGTCGCCTTGATCTCGCCGACCTTCTCGTGCAGCAGGTCGTTCACGTCTTTCTTGCCGTCGAGAATCGCCTGCCGCGCTTCGCGCGTGCAGGTCGGGCAGAGCGAATCGGTCTCGCGAGGCCAGCCGAGCGGCGGCTTCGTCTTCTGATACGACTTCAAGAGCGGCTTGTCGGACCACTTGGGCGTGAACGACGGGTTCTGGCCGATTTTGTTCAAGCCGTTGAAGACCACCCAGGCCCCGTTGGCGGCGACCGAGAGTCCTTTTTCAACGTACTTTATTGGTCGGTGCATCGCGGCGTCTCCTGGATCTTCTTCTGAACGGCCAATAGGCTGTGGGCCTTGGGCTTTAGAGGCTTTGGGCTCTCAGGATTTGGCTCCAGTCTGCCCGTAGCCCGTCTTCGTGCTGTCGTGTTTTCGCTGCTCTTCTTCGTGCCTTCGTGCTTCGTGGCTGTTTCGCGCTAAATAATAGACGAAGAAGGGGTTTGTCGGATCCTGCTTTCAGCAAACGGGCCGGAGCCGCCGGTGAGCGGGCAGCGGCGGGGGGTGGTTGGCCACGGGGAAGGGCCACGAAGACACGAAAACACGAAAAAGAACAGATTAAGGTGACAACGCGGCTGCGAAAAGACATGCCACGAAGGCACGAAGACACGAAAAAGAGAAGTAGGGTAGCATTCGGCAAAACCGAGGCCCGACATGACTCGAAGCCCAGTCACGCTGTGTATCCTCGTCCTTGCGGCGTCGGCCTGTGCGACGGCGCCGCCGCCCGATTCCTTGTGTGCCGTCGAGCCGATTCCCGCGACCACTCGTGTGGCCGCGGGCCAGGGCGCCGCGTTGGTCGGCGCTCCCACCGAAGAGTATGCGTACTTCCAGGATCAGGCCGGCAAACAGATTGCGGCGGCCCGTCTCAACCAAGCCGAGGGCCTTCAGCCTGGCGAGTATCGCGTCCTCGTCAACAAGTCCACCCACCAGGTGTCTGTCCAGGCAGGCATGCTGACGCGATGCGTGGCGTCGACCCTCAAGGTGACAGGTGCGACCGAGGAGTATTACTACGTGTTCGACACGGCCGGCTCACAGCTGGCCGCGGCACGCCTCAACGCGACAATCGCGCTATTTCCTGGCCAGTACGATGTGCGCGTGAACACGACGCGCACGGCCGTCGAGCTCGGACCCCAAGCGACGATTGACATCAAGGCTGGAACGCTCGAGGTCCGCGGCGCCACGGAAGAGTACTACTACGTCTTCGATTCAGCCGGCACTCAGCTCACCGCGGCCAGATTGAACGCGCCCAAGTCGCTGCTTGCAGGCGACTGGAGCGTCAAGGTCAATAACACTGCGGTGGGGGTCAAGGTCACCGCGGCCGAGACCACGCGCGTGGAAACCGGGACACTCACGGTACAAGGCGCCACCGACGAGTATTACTACGTCTTCGACGACAAGGGGACGCAGTTGGTGGCCGCCAAACTGGGCCGCCCGGTGTCCCTGTTTCCAGGCGGGTGGCAGATCAATGTCAACAACACGAAGGCCGGCGCCAAAGTTGCCGCCGCCGAGATCGCGCGCGTCGACACGGGAACGCTGACGGTCAACGGCTCTGGAAACGATTATTACTACGTCCTCGACTCCGCGGGTCAGCAACTCGCGGCGAGCAAGATCAACTCGCCGGTCGCGCTGGTTGCCGGCGACTACACCGTGCGGATCGGACAGCAGAGCAAACCGGCATCGGTCGCTGCCGGAGAGAACACCGCGCTCGCCTGGTAACAGGCTGCGTTCTTCATCAGCCTGTTAGGCTAGAACGCATCTCATATATGCGATCGGCCACGAAAGCACGAAATCACGAAAAAGGTATATACGGACAGACAGCGCGGGCCTGTCGCTAAATCCTCAAATCCTCAAATCCTCAAATCCTCAAATCCCAAGTCTCTCCTTGAGCTCCCGCACGCGGTCGCGCGCGACCGAGAGCTCGGTCTTGCCATCGTCCTTGAGCCGGACCATCACGCCTTCGATGCCCGGGTAGATCTCCTGCACGAACGCGACGTTGACGATCGTGGCCCGGTGGATGCGCACGAACCGCCGGGAATCGAGCCGCTCCTCGAGGTCGACCAGAGTGACGTCGATCACGTGCTCGCGGCCGGCGGAGACGGCGAACGTCAGCTTGTCTTTCGAGAAAAAGTGCGTGACGCGCGCGACATCGACAAGCGTCGTCTTGTCGCCGACGCGCGAGGCGATCCGCTCGAGACGCTGTGGTGAAAGATGCCGAGCGAGCTCGCGAGCGAGCGCCCGCACGTCGCGGGCGGGCGGCAGATCGCCGGGCGCTCCCTGTTGGCCCATTCCCGATCGCCGATCGAGCCTGTCGAGGGCCTTCGCGAGCCTGTCGGGCTCGATCGGTTTGAGCAGATAGTCGACCGGGTTCACCGAGAACGCCTCGATGGCATACCGGTCGTACGCGGTCGTGAAGATCACCGGCACGTCGCGATCGAGCTTCTCGATCAGTTGAAACCCGGTCAACCCGGGCATCTGGATATCGAGGAAGAGCGCGTCAATGTCGTGCGCACGGAGATACGTCAGCGCGGCTTCAGGATCGGTCGTGGCGCCGCCGATCTCGACCCGCCCGGTCGCTTCGAGCAGGCGCGTCAGGCGTTCGATCGCCAGCCGCTCGTCGTCAACGAGGTAGGCGCGTAATGTCATGGTTCCCTTGGCAGCTCGATCGCCACGATGGATCGAGCCGGCTGGCTGTCAATCTTCAGCGTCGCACGGTTGCCGTACAGCATCTTCAATCGCGCGTCGAGCAGTGCGAGGCCGTGGCCGGCCGGTACGCCCATGCTGCCGAATCCGGGGCCATCGTCCTCGACGTCAATGCGGACGCGGCCGCCGGTCATCGTCGCTCGGATCACAATGGACGCGCCGCCGGGTCTGGGCGAGACGGCGAACTTCACGCTGTTCTCCACGAGCGTCTGCAGCGAGAGGCGCGGAACCGGCGTCCGCCCGGCGTGCTCGTCGATGCCGATCTCGAAGCGGAGCCGATCGCCGAATCGCACCCGCTCGATGGCCAGATAGTCGCGGACGATCGTCAATTCCTCGTCGAGCGGCACGAGCGGCGCGCCGCCGGCGTCGAGCGACGATCGCAGGAGCGTGGCGAGCTGGGCCGTCATCCGCTCAGCGCCAGCCGGATCGCCGGGAATCAGCGCGGCGATCGAATTCAACGTATTGAAGAGAAAATGGGGCTGCACGCGCGACTCGAGCGACGCCAGCTGCGCTTCGGTGGCCAGGCGACGCGCCTCCGCCTCGTCGCGCTCTTTCGTGCGGAGCGCAATCGTCGCCTGGTCGAGCCGCGCGCGCATCAGCTCGTATCCGGTGACCACGATGCCGATTGTCACCGTCGTGATGAGTGAAATGCGGAGCGACCCGGCGAACCACTCCACGAAATCCGACGCCGGAACGGCCCCGAACACCATGAGCGTCGTGATGGCCAGCACGCTCCCGGCCACGGCCAGGACCATCATGGCCGCGATCATCACCATCCAATTGCCAGGGAACGCGACGCGATCCCACACCCGCCGCCCGAGCCGGGGCAGGGCCGCCGCCACGGGGATGCCGATGCAGTTCGAGAAGAGAAACGCGATCCCGAACACGCGCAGCCCGTCGCGCCACGGCGTGCTCAGCGCGACGCCGCCAAACGCCACGGCGACGAGGGTGGACGCGGCCACGTTGGCCGCGAAAATCCTCAGTGCGTAGCGAAATGTCTCGCGAGTCATAGACGTCGGCCTCGGCTGTCGCTACTTATGACATCCGACACAGCCGATGCCGGCCACCTTCGGCACCGATCCGGTCGTCAGCCATGCCTGCGCCCTGGGAGTCTGGCCCGACGTCGGCGCGTCCCTGACCAGCCGCTCGAAGTACATGCGCGCCTTGTCGAGGCGGCCGAGCCGCGCGCTGCCCTCCGCGAGACCAAACA